>Ga0209780_1004485_pt1 | contig 10761 bp, 6 predicted proteins | sample WorMetexBAHAMAS2_FD_187384 | JGI IMG/M metagenome (GOLD analysis project Ga0209780, IMG submission 187384) | Marine gutless worms symbiont microbial communities from Max Planck institute for Marine Microbiology, Germany - Inanidrilus exumae... | ecosystem: Host-associated > Annelida > Digestive...
CTTACGGTTTCTCGTTGTACTTGTATGCAGCAAACATATAGGGCAGCATGTCTTCAGCGGTTTTGATGCGGAGGGGCCAGTCATAAAAATAAGCTATGACGTTTCTGGTTATTTCGCGACCGTCTTGGATTTTTTTATAAAAAAATGAAAAACAAATACTAAATAACGTTATAATCAAATTCCATGACGTTAATTGTCCATTGGAAGCCACGTCATGGAACGAACGTAAGAGCCCATATCTGTCATAGTTGTACTTGTGTGCAGCAAACATATAGCATGTCTTCAGCGGTTTGATGCGGACGGGCCAGTCATAAAATAAGTTATGAAGTTTTCTGGTTAGTTCGCGACCATCTAGGAATTTTTTCCGGAAAATGACAACCAAATACTAAATTAACGTTATAATCAAATTCCATGACGTTAAAAACATTATAATCAAGACCAGTAAAGCTATTATACTGTACTTAGAACGAACGTTATGAAGAATCATAGATTTATATGTTCGTGACGGCCATCTTGGCGGCCATCTTGGATTTTGAAAAAGCCACGCGGGTGGCGAGCGGCCACCCGGGCTAAATTTCATTCAGACACTTAGAACTATTGAAAAAAGCAAAAAAACGATTGTTAACAGACCAAGCAAGGTTATTGGTCCTGCCACTGGACTATAATGCGCTCTATCAAATGGCACTATTTCCAGTGACTCGTAACTACTCCAAACCATCCCATTTTCGATATTTTGTACCGCATCGCATACCTTTGTAGTGGGTGGAGATAGATACTTCAAATTTGGCAGATGGGTTGATTATAGCAAGTGCTAGCCCATGGCAAACAATCCCCGAAAATGCTTGTTCATGTCACGTGAATCATTTAAATTTTGGCGGGCACCAAAAATATCGCTGAACGACTGAAGCTACAGTGGTCATAATTCTGTACGCATTTAGGTTATGTAAAGTCCCAGTTTACGGATGACAAGCGAGAGTCGCCAAATTTAAATTTTGTATGCAGTTAGGATATACCAAGTGCTAGCCTTGAAATGACAGACTACCCCCGAATGGGTGTGTCAGGGTCACGTGACCCGTTGTTTTTTTTTTAATTTTGCCCGGAATCATCTTTGGAATTGGTGAAGCTAGGCACTTCAAATTTCGTGTGCTGATTGATACACATTAGATGATGAGTATTGATGCACGCACGATATTTTACCCCAAAGCGGATGTGCTCAGACTCACGTGACCTCTTTAAATTGTGGCAAATAAGTGATAAGATATTGGGAAACGCACACAGTTGCAATGGAAGACTAATGGAAAATCGTATGTGGCCCATCAAATGGCGCCATTCGCAATGCCCTGTATGAAACCTTTCTAACTCCCGTACCTGCTAAAACTCAACACAAATTTACTAACAGCGCATCATGCAGTCCCTATGCAGTAGCTGAGCTTCTTGTATTTTCTACATGTAGCTAACCAGCAAAGCAAGATAACACAATGAGACGAAGTGATAAAACTATTTCCTTTCGGTAACATTTCGGTCATATAGTACTGAGGTTGGTTGGCTGGAATTTAACGTCATTTTCAACACAATTCAGGTCATGCCTTTACGGTAGAACTATATTGTAAATACTCATATAGTACTGAAATCTTTGGTATAACTACATCAGCTTTTTATGAAAGCAAAATTTTGACAAGCTAAAACCATACAGACATCATCTTACTATGTAGGGTTAACCTAATTTTTTTCTGACTGTGCACTGCATTCACTGTTGTCGAATGTTGATAAATCAGATTTGAAAAACACGTAACCGACTGTTGTGATCTTAAACTGTAACACTACATGCTGATATATCTTGGAACTGGCGACTGATTTGTATCAGCAAACAGTACCTGGAAAATGGCTGTGTGAAAAATGAGTTGCTGCAAAATTAGCAAATAAAATATTCGCCTAAACAGCCGGAAATGATATTTCATGAGACTCTTTTGATGCACTGAAAACCTAAGTATGTCACAAGCATACAACAGAAACAGCAACAAAAATATGGTTACAAAACTTTATGCTATGTACAGCCCTGATGTGAATTGGTAGCATGGTGTTCAATGACAATGTCAACACAGCTATGAACGCAAAGCCATAACAACAAAACACGAAAGTGTCATAGAGGTATGGGACTTGCAAAGGTTTCAAATATCAAATATGATCATCAGGTGCCTCCCCGTTTCGCCGAATCCCATTTCGTCAAATGCCGTGTAAACTTTTCTTTCCATCATTTTCAATTCCTTTCATTAATGCGATACAACTTTTTTATGGGTGTCAACAAAATGCTCGTTAAAAAATATTACCGTTACTGTGTCGGTTAGGGTTAGTTTAGTTTGACGTCATCGGCATTTCCTTTTTAGGAAAATAAGTAAATTACATGGGTTTTCGGGAATTGGGATTGCTCGAATTGGGATTCGGCGAAATGGGGTGAAACCGATCATCATGGTCAACAAAGGCCATTGAGAATGACGCCACTTCATAATTTCTTATTTGTCTTCCACCACTCTGGCCCAATCTTGCACCGTTTCTGAGATATTGCATGATATTGGTGAAAAACTGCAGATTTTAACCCACTCCTCCTGTATTTGGCGCCGCTGTTGTGGTGTCCCCATTGGAATTTCGCCTACATTTTCAGTGCTGGAAAACTAGAGTCATGGGCTACTGTAGGGCGTTGTTTGCATGATGGCAAGTTTATCCGTTTTGACAAAAAGACTTGTGACATATCGGCATAACCATAGCATCATGTGGTAAAAATTTGAATGAGTGAACACACCTCTTTTGGGCGTATGCATCGCATGTAGTCTAGTACTTGCCATGCTCAATCTGTACACCACATTTGAACGGCCTAGCTTCACCTGTTCTAAGGTCCGTGGCGTCACTAAACTACAGTTCTTATGCCACCAACTGGTGCTCATTGTGTGACATGTGCAGCCATTTAAACGCAATACTGGCGAGTGTAAGACGGCCACACAGCAGATCAATGGTCACTAGGCCATAGCATACACCATGTTAGCATGACATCGCACAGAACAAAACTATGCTTCCATATACTAGCAAAGGCACATTGTAGTTCAACACATTTCCAACTACAGCAAAATCAAATAATCAATATACTACATGGTCGCACAAAAACTGGGCCATTTAATTTTGTTATCTGCAAAGTATATACAAAACACAAAGGAGTTACTATAATGTGTATTCCATCAATATAGTCCATGATGTCATGCCTGCGATTCGTCATTTTTAATGACTGACACATGGCACGTAAGAAGCTGCATATTATTATAATGTATGGAATGTTGAAAACACAATTATAATTCGGACGAAATGAAAACCAATGGCCCGTTTTCGTGCCACCCTGCAAAATGCACTCCGGACTGTTCACAAATCTCCAAAGCCTTTAAAAAATTGTCAGCCAAGCGAATCCAATTTGATTTCATTAAATAACAGCTACTGGGCACAGCAACACACTTTTACGCTACTTAGAGAATGCCGATTAAACATCTGCAAACACAAAGTTTGGTATTTGTAATGTTAATTTTCTGCACAGTCATGTTTACAAATCTGGACAGATCACTCCAATATGAAGACAACCATTCCTAATCTCAAGGTCTGCCTTTCCCAGAATTTTACGGAAATTCATCCACATGATCTTTATGACAAGGAGAAGGTCAGACACTTGGACAGACAGACAAACAAACAGGCACAAAAACATAACCTTGAATAAAAACGTCTAATACATTTCTACATCACACACAGGTACAGCAAACCATTGACATGCTGATACTAATTTGCTTCAGAAAAAAATAACAAGCATCTCTTGATAATCAGGGAACTATTCTGTAAAGAAGATTCATAATATTCGACATATTAAAGTTAAAATAAAACATACTGGAAAAATAACAAGTGTCCAACGTAATTTGAAAAAGGCCGCATCGCCATCTCGACACCCCTCAAAATTGCCCCTTCCTGTGGGCATCTGGACCCCCATTTAATGCACAAGAGTCAGCCCGCAAACGGCATCTCAATCGGTTCAGGCATTTTTACATTGCTCACTACCCTGCCCAGCACACACACAGACCATGCTACATGTGACACCTGTAGCAATAGGCCGCATCTGTGCAATGTGTGAAGGTGATGCAGCTTAATAAACTTCATCATCTCTCGTTGTCAATACACTGACTCTACATTCTGTTCTCAGTATGTGCTTAAATACTACTACTACTCGTTACAACGCGAAACTCGTTACTTTGAGTACGAGTCGTTACTACTCCCTCATCTCTACTCTACATTCTGTTCTCAGTATGTGCTTAAATAAAAATAAGTACAGCTTGTAGGATAATTAAGATTCTGCCAGGACCATGAAGGCCCATCAGAGGGGGGGGGGCTGATCTGGATCTGTCATCCCTTAACAATGCTACACCAGTCAAAGCTGCAGACATGGAAAAAAGAGCAAGTGCATCACGTGATAAGCTCGTTTATTCCCAACTGTCACAAGCAGCATACCATTATACTGCTTGACAACAGAGGCAATGAATGTGGTAGACGGACAGACTTGTTTAAGGTTTTTATGCAATAACACTTTGGCTGAAAGTCGACTCTGATCAGCATCTATGAGAGTCCAAAGCCATAGCCAATGTGAGCCACAGCCATTGTGAGACTAAGACCCACAATGCAGTGACTACAGTAGACACATGCATCTGAAACGTCATAACTGCTATGCAGCATTGTCTTTCGCTCAACTATCAAGCAGCATCACTGATTGGTCAAAACGTGATCATGTGATGTTCACCAAATTCGAATAATCTGAGTCACATGCAGATAAAAGGTCACGACAAGGTCACAAAAATGTCAAATGATTGACATCACAATGTCAAACATTACGTTTCATAGTTTATTTCAGACATCTTTTATAATCTGTTTAGTTACCTATTTACATGTCATGTATCTTTCCAACCTTGTGACTGACTTCCAGCATTTTTGACTTGGACTACTGTTCTCACATACCACTTGTTAACACACACTTAACTGTTTTATTTCTAAGTGTCACAGTGTTATGATTACATTAATCATGAGCAAGTGATTTCTACGTTGCAGTGTCGCCATACTGGTTCAATCGAAAGGTTGAATCAAAAGATCACAGCAAGGTCATGCAAATGTCGAATATATGACATTTCCATGACCTCGCCGTCACCTTTCACTGCTTGTGACTCGTAGATCATTCGAATTTAGCGAACATCACATGACCACAATTTCAACCAATCAATGACACAACTCGACATTGGTTAAACTAAGGTTACCACAGCATGGTGTAACCAGACCAAAAATCCAACTCAAAACATAAATACAATGAAACGGATCAGTTTTCACAGCACCATAAGTTAAACTGGCAGTGATCATCTACATCGTTTCTACTATCACACAGTGAACATTAACAACATACTGGCTAGTGACTTACATGTCAGGAACAATTGGACAATAAAAAATCACATTACACAGAATTGCTGCATAGTCCATCAAACGACGCCTCACACACATGTACAGGAACTTATACGGCACCAGCAAAATCCTTTTGTAATTTCTTCTAACATTTCATGGATTAATGTCACCCCATCACTTAACAGCAAGTGGTACATATTACGCTGACAAGAGGGATTCATAAATCAAAATTTAATTCGTTCGACAGGAACTGCATAATTATCCACACATAACAATAAGCAAGGTGTGGATATATCGTTTAATGTTAGTTTGGTTGTATGGTTACGGATTTCTCCGTGGAGGATAAAGCTAGCAGTGTTAAATTTTGCACGGCGGTTCATTAGCGTCCAAGGAGGGAATCTCTATTTTTGTGAACTTTGCTCCCCCAGAAGCCCAAAATCGGACGAATCAGCCGGCATGTGGAACAATCCCATATTACCATACAGATGCGTCAACATAAACATCACACTAGAAATATGTGTGCATATACGTCTGTCGCCGAAGATGGACGTACTTGTATGTTTGTGTGTATGTACGTACAATTACGAATTTCTCCACCGAGCATAAAGCTAGCGGCGCAAATTTTGAAGGGGGTTAATCGGCATCCAAGCAGGGAATCTCCTATTGTTGTGAAGTTTGCTCCCCCAGAAGCCAAAAATCAGACGGCAAATCGGCCAGTGTGCTCACTGAACTGTAAACAGAACTGGAAGGAGCCTAGCTTAGCCTGCAGGCCTAGGCCGATTGAAGTCAGAGCGACGTTCTATTTATAGTACCGTAGAAATGTGCCAGCATAATTGTCACGCTAGAGATGTACCGTTTGTGGAATATCATGTGGTGTGTGGATGTAGGATCGGCATGTGTGGATAGAGGTCAGTCACCACTGATATACTTGCTACGTTTTGAATTTTCTTTCACATAACAGCAATGCGAACAAGCAGCCATACTTGTAACTTTATGTGCAAGTAAACAAACAAACACATAAACAAAACTAAACCGACAAATTATCAACAACTTGATGTCTTTTGTGCTGAATGATTCTGCTCAATACGTTTCGCTAAATTACTCTATACAACATAGTTTATTAGTTGGTAGGTTGCAATTTAATGACACTTTGATACAGACTATTAGTGCAAAAGTGTGTGTGAAAGTGGAAATTAACACTACAGGACCCATTCACTTGTCAGAAAACTGTTGCTGTTATGTAACATTAACAAAAGAAATATACTTTCAAAAGTCACGACAAACAACAACATCACATAACAACTTTTTTCCAACAAAAAACACAACATGGCTGACATGTGCCCCTATGAACAACATTGATCAAAACTAACTACTGGTAGCAAAAAAAACTATCATCAGTTAGTCTACATATAACAGTTCATCATTTAAGTCTGTTAACAATTCGGTGTACTGCGCTGATAAGAGCGTCCCGTTCGGCTGACGAGTGAAGCTGCTTTATTTGTCGAACAGCTTCGCGGGAGTGCTGTGAGGCAAGGTAGCGTGTGTGAGCTATACCATTACTCTGTAAACAAACAATCACCAGCTAAAAACACTTTTGTTTTTTAAATATATATTAAATTTTTAATTTCTCAGTTTTCAAAAACATTTCTTCACAAACACGCACACTGCAAAAATTTGCTATTTTTGAATTCTGTGCAAATATATAGAACACTACTAGTCAGACACCTCTCAGAATTCTGAATATTGAATGTCACAACTGTTAAGAACATGCAAAATTAGCAGGTGTCATCACACAAAAAAATTCAATCACAGTCTTCATATATTTTTAAAAAGTAGGCCTACTTACAAAAAAACTAATGAAAAAATAATTAACCCAAATGATGCCATAACCATATATTATAGACTGTTGCTGCAATCTTTCATTTAAGACAGTATTTTATACCACAAATCATTCAATTAATTATGTACTAATATATTGGTCAATGCCCACTATCTGTGGAACCACTTGATTGGTTAGTCTCTGAGGACACTTCAAATGCAGATAGAAAGAAAGCCTGTCCATGAACCGAAATTTGATAGAGTTGCAAACTAGTAATTTTCTTGGCATGGTTTTTTCTAGTAAGTAACATGCCTACAGTAGTAACAAACATCATATAACAAAGACAAAACATCAAAAAAATCAAATAATGAAATAATGATTTCTGAACATCCTAATCACAGGCTGCCGAAAACCTAAGTTTACTGAATGTAATACGGCTGCTTTTGGCCAAAACACAATGTATGTTAAATTCTCTACAGTCATTGCTAACCTTCAGTAAATCTAACTCAGAGGCCAAACAAAGTGGAAGTGGAACAAGCTGAATTTCGACACCATCACATTCATAACTGTTTATCAATAAACAAATTATCACTACAAAGCAGCAGTAATTCACCTTAGCAACTAATTCTCGTGTGCGTTCAACGTCACCAGGTTGTGTAAAACGACGCATTATCATCGCATTCAATTCATCATACTACACACAAAAATAAAACATGCATGTTCACTCCAAAAACGACATTCATAAATATGCAACAGCTAACCATAAAAAGTCACCTGATCCAGCAACAGACAGCTATGTCAGTACACAATTCATCAAAGAAATGTATCAGTCACCACTATCACTCATATTGCCCCCCGCCCCCTAGTAACCCTTTCTGTTTACTACAAATCTGTACCCTTCTCTTAAATGTAGACTCAGTATAAAAGCTACACATAGTAAGGATAAAACACAAATAAAAACATAACAAACAAGAAATATGTTCTGTGGAACATGGTATCTGAACCATAGCTGAGTATAGGCTATTGGTGGGACATGCAAGGAACTGGGAGGAGGTGAAGTGGTGGACTAGATACGCCTAACCTAAAAATTAGATGGTGACATAAACCTAACAGGACGGAAGGGTACGTAAGGAAGATTTTTGTATTATCGGAATGTCTCTCTGTCAGTCCGTCCATATGTCACACTTGTCACCATGGAACCTTCACCACATTGTAGCTAAGCCTACAGGTTGGTGATGCCAGATAACTAGAATCATTGTAGTTTTCTGGCGTCACCGTCACCAACGTGTTCCTGACCCCATAAAATGCGAGAATTTTTGGCGATATGGCCGTAAATAAGAGTAAAATTCCAATATTTTACATTGAGCATGCGCTAAAGGGCCATATTTCTACTTCTGGTCAAAAATCTGATGTCACCATTGTGTTCCCGACCCCGATATCCTATAAGACGTGGGAATTTTGGTGATTCATGAACATTTAAGGTAGATATTGCGTTTTTCATTTTTTCATGGGTTTTCAGGACCTCTGGGTCAAAATGGAGCTTTTTAAGGGGAAAAAGGGGAAGGGGTGGGGCAATATTGACCCCCCAACGAACTCGTTCTTACTTTTGGGGGTTTACACGTCTGTGTCCAATTTGGCGAAAATCCACGAAGAAATGCGACCGTGAGAGTGTCCACAGACGGACACACACACACTCAGACGCAAAACGATTGTATTATCTGTTCCATGCTATATGCTATAGCTATGGGGCAGATAAAAATACTAGAATGGACACAGTGTGCTGCTTTGCACTGTAGCTGGACATCTGTAACATTTAGAAGCAGATTAACGATGGATGGAATATGTGCTAAATTTCTGACACAGCAAGGATGTATGCACACCTTTTTGTAGGTCAACCGCACAAGTTCAAATTCAAAGCGTTCTTCATAGCGTTTTACTTAATTCACAAAAAAAAGAATTCTTACCATAACGCCAACACACTTCAGAGCAGAAAACAAGCAACATACTTGATCAGAAGCAAAAAGGACAGGAGCAGTAGCCAAGCCAAGCTTGAGATCGGCAGCCACAGGTTTGCCCATGACATTCTCACTGGAAACGAAGTCCAACAAATCGTCGACCAACTACATGAAACACATGCTACTCGTGTACGTTGTGCCTATAAATTAATTCACAGCTGTATTTGTGGATGAAGGGGATGGTGCTGGACAGCTGGCAAAAAGGAACCAACATCCTTTTCCTCGGAAGTCCAGGGATGGATTAAGGAAGCCTGAGGTGAAGCCAATGGTTGGCATCAGTGCCTCGAGTTTCATTCAGTGCTGCTTTGACACTGGATGCGTGACAGAAAGCACACTTGGCCCATAACAAATCTATGCCATTTATTCCATAGATTCTCTTCTGGAACTAGAAAGCGGGGCAAAGCCCAACTCGTAGCCCGCCTGGCATGTGCAAACGCGACCGTGCATTTAATACTATAAACTGGATGTGCTACTGCCACCTAGTGAAAATGACCTTTAAAAACCAGTGCACAGAATATTTCAGCATATCTGCACCCACCTAGCCACCCCGGCAAATGTACCACAACATCTCAAAGATTTACTGCACCAAAGTTTACAAAATTTTTACAAGTGCAGAGGGTTCATCAGGTGTCTTAGTACGGCTATAGGTTTTGCGATCTCCCCAACTGTTGTGAAATGCCAGCGCACAAAATGAAAATTTTTTTGCCATCTCGTGCCACAAATTTGGTTGCCATGGCAACGTCCCTTGACCGAAGTTCAGGAATGCATTAACAAGACATGTGTCCATGTCATTATCAAGTAAACATCAAACCAGTAAAGCATCGACAACGGCAGCTGCAACAACCCCCTTCTCCAAATCATAATGCATGAATAACTTATTTGTTATTAATTAATAGAAAAAAGTAGTCAAGCAACAGCAATGCAAAACACCTGAAAAGCTATTCCAATATTTCTCCCAAATTCAAATGCAATTTCGACGACATTCTCCGCACATTCACCAAGAATTGCAACCTACACACAGAAAACAGCAAAAACTCCATAATAAAAAATCCAATACAGACGAAAATAATACGATATTACTAAGTGTTACTTGTGCCAACTTTATAACAGTAAGCCTTGGTCTGACAGAGATCAGCTCAACCCATGGAGTGAAACTGTACAATGACCATTTCAGGAATAACATTCTTGTGTACAAGCAACAATACAGTTACAGCTGGACAGATACAGCAATCAGAATAGTAGACAATTCAATGTTATATTGCAGTGTCGCAGTGGCCTAGCGGTAACATGCCTGACTGCGGTGTGAGAGGACCCAGGTTCGAATCTCACCGCAGGCGGTTGTGTTTATCACGACAGCCACTGCGATATACAGCCTTGGGCACGGGCTGCACACCCTTACTGCAGTGCCTAGGTTGACTCAGCCTTCCACCCTCCGCGGGACGGTAAAATGAGTATCAGCTCTCG
>Ga0209780_1004486_pt1 | contig 10760 bp, 3 predicted proteins | sample WorMetexBAHAMAS2_FD_187384 | JGI IMG/M metagenome (GOLD analysis project Ga0209780, IMG submission 187384) | Marine gutless worms symbiont microbial communities from Max Planck institute for Marine Microbiology, Germany - Inanidrilus exumae... | ecosystem: Host-associated > Annelida > Digestive...
CTTCAGCATTTACTGGATGTTTTACTTGTTCAGTCGTCAATGTTGGACTTATCTTGCAATATAAATAAGACTGTATGCATGTGTTTTATGCCGAAAAAGCGGCATTGTATGTATGGGACCGCATTTCCATGTTTTAGACTTGGTGGGAGTGATTTACAGTTTGTCTCTCAATTCAAGTACTTGGGACACATTATAACACACAATATTTCTGATGACAACGATATGCAGAGAGAAATACGATCTATGTTTGTCCGTTGCAATGTTCTAATACGAAAATTCAGTAACTGTTCTTTACGTGTTAAAGTGAAACTTTTCCAATCGTACTGCATGTGTTTTTATGACATTGCGTTGTGGTCTTCGTATCATGCCAGTAGTATGTGTAAATTTCGCTCATGTTACAACAAGTGTTTAAAGTTATTTTTTGGGTATAAAAAGTATGACAGTACTACTAAGACCTTGCTTGTAACTGGACTACCAAGTTTTGATACTGTGTGTGCAAACGCCAGTTTTAATTTTCACTTTAGATGGTCACAATGTAACAACTCAATGGTCACTATGCTACGTGCATGTTCGTTTTATTAACTGTTTTGTGAACTCTTTAGCATTTTAGGTTTTGGTTTTATATGTGTATGTGTATAGTCTATCTGTTGTATATATCTGTCCTTTCTACTTTTTTATGGTCCACGTGCCTGAAATAAAGAATGAATGAATGAATGAATGAATACCCTTTCTCCATTCCCCACCTTCCTCGATGCTTTTGGTATCTCGCTTATCAGCATCTTCGGCGCTTCGGTGTCGGCACCTGTGCCTGGGCAGTTATATTTTGTTTTGCCACCAGTGTCTGTGCAGGAGCAGATGTACTGCTTGTTGACAGAAGCATGATGCAGAACAGAAAACAGTTTATTGTTACAATATTCGAATTTTCTAATTTGTAAAATGATAGTGTGTAGTGCTCAGGTTGACTTCTAATGCTGCTTTCATTAACTGTGTCTTTGACACTTTGGATTTGGTACTTGGTCTTGGTTTGGTATTAGCATTAGTCTGAATATTCGGATTAAAATTCCGGAATGCTTCTGTTGTATAAATTTGATAACGTTGTAGTTGCATCACAGTTGAGAGCTGCTATACACAATGTTGAAGCCACTCGTTGGGAAAAGTGTTTCTGTTTGTGGAAGAAGCTGCAAAGAGCAGTTCCCAGACCACGCCATAGTGCTCAGTGTAGCAGAAGTGACAACTCTTGTCGGCTGACGTCAAATGATACGTCTGCAGTTGATTATTCTCACAGTTCATCACAAGACGTTGGGTTAAAGTCAGCAGTGAAAAGGCCATCAGCAGATTTAGTTACATTTAGAGTATCAGCCAAATGTGCCGGTAAAACATTACCATTTAATGCCCAGGTATGAGTTATGTCTTACCCGTCATTGCATTTAGTGATGATTGAAATAATTAATAGAGTGACAGTGTATGCAGACCTGCCCATGTAGCTTAGTGGTAAATGCACTCGGGCGCCAAGTGCAGTGGAGTGTGACGCACCTCAAGAGCTGGGGTTCAAACCTCGGTGCAGGCTTCTTCTCATTCCGTCAAGGAATTATTCCAAATACTTCCAACGCACATGATGAACAGGGAGATAATCCCGGGCAGGAAAAGGGGGCTCGATGGTGTCCTCTACAATCTGTGATCGTTGCTGAGTAGCAGGGTCAAGATTGTTAGCTGCACCGGCATGTCTGAAGCTGAAAGGTGTGGCTGGCCACTGGCTAATGCATCACACAGCACCAGTTAGGCTAAGTCAGACGGTAAGCCACGTCTAGAGGGCGCGTGCTACAAATACCCAACAAGCTGCTCACTTCCTACATTATTTATTTTGTATCTGTGATGCAAAATTCTACAAATTTTCAAGAAATAGCTGCACAGTTGTTGGGTTTTTACTAATATAGGTGAACTCCATGGTTTATAAAATAATTTTTTTTAAATTTATACCACTGCAGGATGGGCAAAAAAGATTCCAACTCATAAATTGTAATTTCTCTGGAATGACTCACCATGTTATCAAACAATGAATAGCAGTATAAAATGCTGACAGTATTGATTGAATAAATGGTGTTATGCACTGATTGGGTGGCACGGTCGTGCATCGGGTAGAGCGTTGGATTTGCTATCAACGGGTCGTGGGTTCAAATCCCGCTCGACGTCGAGGCAAAAGCTGCGTAACAACATTGGGCAAGTTGTTCGCGCCTATGTGCCTCTATCACTGGCCAAGGGGCGGTGATGCTCTGTGGCTGGGAAGGTAACCGCAGGCCTGGCGGAAAGTAATGGCATCCTACCGCCGGGTGGATGACTTATGGTCACCTGCGGGCTGACTGCCTGTACACTGTGATCAGCTCCGGGCCCAACGCTTGGTAATGATTATGGGAAGCCTTTACCTGTTTCTGCACTCACTGTAAAAAACTGTCATTTTATTCTGAGATGATTTAGTGCACTACATTCGTGTTTGATTGGTATCGATGCAAAAGTGCTTCAGTGCTTTGAGTCGTTTCAATACTTTGATGTTGTGTAAAAATCTACCTCAGTCATTCCCAAAAATTATTTTTATTGACCAAGCCCAACCTGGATGAACTCAAAAAGCTCAGTGAAACAAGAAAATAAAACCTGTGTCTAGTGTATGAATACTGTGCAGGCAATGTTAAGCTTGATTCCATTCTTTGAAATCAGTTTTCTTAGAGTTTTGATTTTAAAGATGTTTTGTTTTTAGTAGATACTAGTAGTGCATTTTATTTTTCAAGTATTGAATTTTGTAAGGTAATTGTTTTGCAGACACTTGCAAGATACATTGGGCCATTGATTTCTCATGCCTCAGGATGGATTCCTGACTTAAGGAAGCCTGACCTTGAAGTATGCGATTTTGCTTTCTGGTAGATTTGTTTGTTTGTACATTTGTTGTTGTGACTACTATATTATACATAATTTTACTGTTATCTGATTGTTGTATGACAGGCTGTTGCAAATATCACTTCAATTTTGTTTTTATCGAGTGAAGTTTTTAATTTTAGGTGTATGTTCAGCTTAACAAAGACGGTTTGGTAGTTGGTCTATCAGCCTGCAGGTACAACATACTTTTGGTATTGGAATATAGGCATTACTACCAGTGCTACTACTTTCATTTATTGCTCAACCTGTCTTCTTTTCTGGGATAAATCTGTATGTTTGGCCAGTTCACATCATCCAGCCAGCATTGATTGATTGATTGATTGATCTTTATTACAGCACGTAACAAACGTACATGCAACAAACTGAACATGACAATGAATCAGACACCCGAGAAAAAAAGAAAAAACGCACATAGTAAAATAAAGACATGAAGACACAAAGATAAACACACATAAAAGCAAACAGTGAAAAAGCTGACTGTTCAACAGTTACAATTTCTATACAGACATCAAGGAATAAAAGACTTCTTATGTAATTCATATTCACATCTGGGGAGCTGATATGGATGGCTGCATTGTTAATGCAGTAAAGGGAATACGTTCAGACTGCTATTATTTACTGAACTTATAACCTAACCATATTGTTGAAGCACATTGTAGTCGTGTTAATCATAGTGCCAAGTGTTTTCTTTAATGTCAGCTTTATTAACTTACTCTGCAGATAACCCATACAAACTGATCCGTGTTGTGGCTTGTTATGGGTTCTCCCTTTATCAGAAGTAATGAGACGCACTGTTGGGCAAGGGCAATTGTTTGTTCATTATTGTTGGCAGAAGTCATATTAATTGTCCGATAGTAAATCGTCTTAAAAATCTACTGAGGTATATTGAGTCTAAGTCTGCAGTGAGAATTTAAATTAACAGTGTGTTAATGTATTCCTGCACATTACTGTCTTATTGACCTGAAATTATGAATAGTGTCAGCTCTCTGCACCGATTTCTTCATATAAGTGCTATGTTACTCGTACCAGAGTTTTGTGCATGGAACATTCAGTAAATTTTGATGATTTTGATAAGTATGAATTATTGGTGACATTGCTTCAGAGTTCCACTGTCTGCTCGACCATATCTGAAGCACATTGGTCTGCGGACGACTGTTGCATCTGTCATCGCGTCGTTGGCAGATATTAAGGTACCATTTAGTCCTCAATGCCTTAATGTCAACATACTGAAATGCTGGTCTGGTATTTCCTTTGCAATCTTATGTAGTAATACAAATCGTGCAAATGCTGTACATTATGTTGATGCCAGTTAGTCATCAGACAGTGTAAGATATACAGAGTTACAACAGACCGCTAACTAGGAAGTGATATATGGCCTCAGTCATCCTATTACCTTATCATTAACTCTTTACTTTGCCATTGTGTTTAGGCTTTTTGTAACACCAGAGATGTTGTTAATTAGGTGCAGCCTTTGTTTACAATACTTGTTTGTTGCTGTTGAAGTTGGGACTAGAATTTTATGGACTGCTGTTGTCAGCTGCTATATATAGCTTAGAATTGTCAAAGGAAAGGGTCTTCTGCAACAGCTGAGCTTCTTGTTAGTAGGGATATTAAATTTGTTTTTATTTCAAATTGACAAACTCGAATTTCGTGTGTTAAAGTTTGAATTAAATTCGTTTGTATATTATCGTATTATGTGCCTAGGTCCAACGGCCATTATGTTGCTACAAGCATGCTGTTCAGTACTGATGGAATAAGTAGACGTTTATAGTGTTATTCTGTGTGATAAACACAAAGTTAGGCCTAACTATGCAAACTCCAAACGTTTATTTAACAGTACTTTTCAAACTCAGGACTGCAGGACACAAACATCAATTTAGCAATAGTCGTCTCTCTTAACGTCCACCAGTATAGGCTATAGTTCTTGTTCAAAAAGACTAAGCACTCGGCATGATCTGGCAGCAGGCGTGCGTGGCGATAGTGTAATGTAGGCTTCTCTGATTACTGCGACTAATGCAAGGCAATAAACCCAGGGCAGGTCGACGGTCACGTCAAAGGTAATTGCCGCCACACTGTCAACTGCCGGTCAGTGGTCCATAGATGTGGTGCGCCCCGAATGCGTAGCATTGAGTTGATTACAGTCTGTGTTGTGTCTTGTTATGGGGTCTCCCTTCATTGGAAGTAATGAGACGCACTGTTGGGCAAGGGCGATCGTTTGTTCATTATTGTGGGCAGAGGTCCAGCCTACTCTGGACCTCAGTGCTGAGACCAATGCATGTAAGGGCAATTGTTTGAAATGGTCTCCCACGTTCCAAGCATAAGCATTGCCATATACTGCTATGTTTCACACATATTTTGAATTCAGTGAAAACAAATTCTAATTCAAATTTTTAAATCGAATTTTAAATTTTGAAACTTCGTTTAACGTCCCTACTTGTTAGTGTTCTTATAGTTTCCAATTGTGTAGTGTGTAAATAAGAAGCTGAGTTATAAATGCTGACTGTTTTCATTGTAGCCTGGGATGCTCATTCTGGATCCAATGTGTGGTGAGGCAACGATTCTCATTGAAGCTGCTAAGCACTATCCTGTTAGTACACTTCTTTATTTTATCACTCATTTTTGTGTTGGCCCGTGGAGGCTCAGGGTTAAATAATAGTATGATGTGACGCAACTAAACCTGCTTCCAGTTTTATTGAGTTGACTTGTTTTACTCTGTCATCAAATGGGTCTCCAGCACTAGAATGGGCATTGGACACAAAAAATTAGCATCAGTTTCCCTTACTCCCTCCCCTGGGATCAGCCAGTGAACGTACGATCATTGTTGTTATTATTAATTATTATTATTATTATTAAAAACGCCAAATTTAGCATGCCTTAAGTTAGTAAAAACTGCAAGGGCACGATAAGCGTGAACTGAAGACTGAAAATAAAAAGTAATAATTAAACCAGTGAGTGCATACATGTGTGTTGATCATAGTGCCAAGTGTTTTCTTTAATGTCAGCTTTATTCACTTACTCTGCAGATAACCCATACAAACTGATCTGGGAAATGATGGATAGATTGCTTCTAGGATAGTAATGACAGAAAAATGTTTGTTAACGTTAATATAGAAATAAACAACAAGCCGTAATTGCAGGACAGCATTCTATTCTACAGTAGATGTCTGAGAAGATATTGGCTTTGTGAAGTAACAGAGTGTCAGGAGGACAACAGGTCACCATAGAAGGTATAAAAGCAAAAAAGACAAATTCTCGAGTAGATTGCAGCTTGATGGCATGAACACAGCTGGTTGGTTGGCAGGACACCCGTTTTGAAAATAACTGCATTTATACAGTGTAATTTATAGGACTATATAACTATCTCTCCACTCGACCAATGCACAGGCAGTTTTATCAACTAGAAAGTTCTCACTCGACATGACACAGACCATTTTATATACATTTTTGGTCCGGTGACCGTGAGCTTTGACCTTAAACTTAACCTATTAGTGACGAGACTGATGTCTCGGTCATTATTGTCTGATGCACATAAGGACCACACCGTACCGACTGCTGTACCTGCGTGGTCAGTAGTGATCTGTGAAGGTGAATCTCGGTGTTGAACTCTACTGCTGTGTGTGCAGGGTTCACTGTATATTGGTGGAGACAACAACTTCGACCAGTGTGTTGCCGTAGTTGACAACGTCTCGTTTGCAGAAGAAATGCACGCAGTCCATGTCATCAATGCAGATGTGACTGGTAAGCTACTAGTGCGTTCATTCATTCGTTATTGCTGGCAGAAGCCCCGCCTGCTCTGGACCTCAGCGCTGAGACCATGTAGCGGTCCAGTGCGCTTGCCTAGGGAGAGGAGGGGAATTGGTAGGTGTATGTGATGTGTGCGTAACGTGTGGGAAAGAAGAGTTAAGTAGGAGTGAGCAGCTTGTCGGGTATTTCTATAGTGTGCCCTCTCCTGACTGGTGCTGTGTGTTGCTCCAGCCAGTGGCCAGCCAAGCCTATTTGCTTCAGCCACGCCGGCGTGGCCAACACATTGACGCTGCGTGATCAAGTTGTCAGCAATGATAACATTTTATAGAGGACACTGTTGAACCCTCTTTTTCCTCCTCGGGATCATCTCACTGTTCATTCATGTGCGTATGAATTATTTGAAATAATTATTTTTGGTAGGCGGACGCGCCCGGGCTGAGGTTTGAACCCTGTCCAATGAGCTCGTTACACTCTATAGCATGGCGCCTAAGTGCTTTTACCACTGGGCCACATGGGCAGGTAAGCTACTAGTGCAGATTTATGCAGTTTTTTTGAGTGGCATTCCTTTGACAAAGTGCTGAGGTTCTGTTAAATTATATTGCAGGTGTGTAGAATTTTAAATTTTGTAATTAGAGTATTTTTTCGTTTATTATTGGAAACTAAGTCTTGCTTAATTTGAACCATGCTATAATTTTGCAGTTATTTCTAGTTGACCATGTCAACTTTAGCTAGATTATACTCCACCAAAATTATCTCTCAAATTAAATTGATTTACAGCTATTAATTAAACACGTTTTAAAAATTCATACAGAGTATTTTTTTCTTCAGCGCTTTAACACTGTTGGTTAGGTAAAACCTGTGCCGCTTATCTGCAAAGGTTCTCTCTTCTGGAACTTGTGGAAGTAAACAGAGGCAGGAACCGGTTAACCTAGGTTTTCCTGGAAAGGCCGTTAAAACTGAGGAAAAGGACAGAGTATTTTGACTTTTAGTGAGTATGTATCATGCAGGTGCTTCCTGTACAAAGCTGAAGTGAGTTTACCATCTGTTGGCATGTTGTGTCTAGCATTGTCGTTACATGATGCCAGCGTGGATGCTGTTGTCAGTGACATTCCATTTGGTGCTAAGCATGGCACGGTTGACAGTGTACGTCAGCTGATACCGCAGCTTGTTCCATCTCTTCATCGGTACATCTACAGCTGTATGTCACATAGATAAATACACAATCGTGTGCATATGATGCTGATTAATATGTGCTGTACCTGACTTGATCATCAATCATATATAAAGCATTATACACATCTACACTTTACTTTACTTTACTTTTTCCCTTTTCATTTGATTATTCTGTCGTTCTAAAGTTGCTGCAATAGAACTAGTGGCATTTGTGGAGCAGATTTTGCACAGGTAATTGCATTTGACCTTCTCTCACCCATCGACCAGCTTCAGAACACTGAAGGATCATGTCTAAATATTATTATGGCACAAAGATGCATTTATTTGTGACATAGTCGTAGTAGCAACATTTTGACAAACTTTGGAGACTTTTTAGCGACCAGGTATACCCGCCTACGGCGTATACCTGTCACTTCTTGCAATAGCTTTTCCCTGGAGGCGCAGTTCCTCATAAATTGGTTTACCAGTTTTATACAAATTAATTTCGTTACAACTAGTTTTAAAGCCAAGCGACCTCAAAAACTGTCGCCCCTAGTAACGACTGGCTTTCTGGGCGTGAATATGCATTCGTGTGTCCTCTGAATTCAGTGTAATTCGACCTGGTCGCTTATCTCAGCACTTGCTGAGCTCTTGAATTATGTGGCCATAGCCACAATGTAGTGAACGACGTCATTAAGTGTTGTAGCTGCCCTTTATTTGAATATAACAGAATGATTGGCCAGGGTTACTGCAGGTTTGATGGGTTTCCTAGTAGGGAACCTTTACGGATAACTGGAGCAAGTTTTCTACATGCCACATTCCCCACTTGTCAGCCGTGCATTGGCATCAGTCACTGTAATTTACAATAACTGCTAGTGAACAGTGTATTCTTTGTTATTGGTTGTAGACTGTTGAAAGTCGGTGGTCGAGCTGTTTTGCTTGTTGGTGCTGAGTTTCGGCAGCTGCTACTAGACTGTGTTGCTCAACTGAATGATGCAGAAATGCATTGTTATACGCCAAAAGACTCGGCTCAACCGTTTCATGTGCATACTGACCATGGGCTTTGTGGTTCAGACTCAGATGAAGCCTGTGACACTAACACAGACCTGAACGGTAGCTGTATAGACAGTGCGTCAGTCAGTGGCCCTATTACTGTTGACAATGATAACATTATGTGTACTAAATGTGAACAGTACACTGGAGAGGCTGCCTGTTGTACAGTAGCAGAGATCTGTCCTGTCTGGACAACATTTTTGGAGCACTATGTCAAACTTGGTGAAACTCATGCGTACATTTGCGGTTTTACCAAAAATAGGTAAATAGCCTTCATGTTAATTGTTACCGCTGTGAAGTTGTACATGTATAGAGCTATTATGTGATGTGATGTAATTGTTGATTACATGCGTCTCATAACTTTTATAACGAAAATTGATATTGTGTCCTGCTATAGTCAGTTCCGGTCTCAGCACACGTTTTCAGCGGATTTGAACGATTTTACACTAGCAGTTTTAATTGAATGAGCTGGTTTGGGCAACAGTCATTAGTGCTTCATCCAGGAGTTTGGTAATGACATCTTAGTGGATAACTGGTAGGCCTAGCCTACTTCCTCCTCTCATACGTTTTAACGACCGTTTTCCAGATGAACCTTGGTAAGCCATTCTGAATGTAGGACATTCCCCCTTGACATTCGCCCGGGACGTTTCCCCCTAGACAGGTGGCGGCCATATCCACCAGACATTTCACCCTTAGATACACCATATGGCAGACATTCCACCCTTTTTATTTAACAGGCGCTGAACTACGCCTAAATACATCGTTCAGTCGTGGTTTATTGTTTATTTAAAAAAACACATTTACGTTTTTAGGTTTTCAAAATTTATTATTTTATTTTAATTTCTTTAATTTAATGAATTAAATTAATTATTTAAATCTCATATTCCATGTAGACGTCATATTACATGTACACTATTGTATGAGTTCTATGGGATGTAGATTTAAGACGCTTTTGGGTCACACTTTCGTGTTTCGGTGTTTGGCAACATCGGTCTTTGTAGAAAAAAACCTAAGTACAAATTTCTAAAACCTAGCCTAGTTTTTTCCAGTCCTGCCTGTAGAGGGATCATTTGGTAGTGAATTTTGGGCGATTTGTAATCATTGTGTAGTTTCGGCGGCCTGGAGTCGCAACATGTTGAAATTTTGTGAGAAATGTTTGCGTTCGTTTTGGAAAAACAACCCCTTCCGCTAAAATTTTCAGAATTCTGTTCCGAAGGTTTTCATCGCGACACTGATCGACGTTGTTTTGTTCAAATTTTGTGAAATTTGGCCGACGGGAAATAGGTGAAATCGCGCGTTATTTACCTGACAAAAATTTAGCCTGTCTGTCAAACTGTCGCTACTGCTCGGATTCGCGCCCAAGTTCTCCCAACAACGTACTCAGAGTGCTCCAGATTTCTCCAAATCTGTTCAGTTTCGACGGAGTTATAGCCGAACGCGTGAACACCGCCAAATCGCCTTGTATACTCTAGAGTACATCCAGTATTCGGCCAAAGCCTAAATTCGAGCCGAATAAATATGGGCGAGAGTAGCCTACTTTACAAGTTACTTCCAACTTGCGATAGTCAGAGTATGTTGAGCGTCTGTCCGTTTTGGACGTGCAGTGCACGGACGCTGAATCTCACGTGTCCTTACGTGTCGACCCCGCGTGGGGCCGGGGTACCCCTTTCCGCCTTTGCTGCTCCCTTGTCCATTCACTTCCTCATCTTTTGCTCTTTATTACTTTTTCCCTTTTTCCTTTTCTCATTCACTTTACCTATTTTTCCTCTATTGTCCATCCGATCCCTTTCTACCAGAATCGTCCCACTCCGTTTCCAGGCGAGAGGTCGTAGGAGGCGACCGAACCTGGGTTTAGTTTGTTTTGTGTTATTATTGTGTTATCTGTA
>Ga0209780_1004488_pt1 | contig 10756 bp, 9 predicted proteins | sample WorMetexBAHAMAS2_FD_187384 | JGI IMG/M metagenome (GOLD analysis project Ga0209780, IMG submission 187384) | Marine gutless worms symbiont microbial communities from Max Planck institute for Marine Microbiology, Germany - Inanidrilus exumae... | ecosystem: Host-associated > Annelida > Digestive...
GTCCTATACCCTTATCGTTGCACCGATGGGGGTGAAATTTGGCACGGAGGAGGGGACCTTCGGTTCCCTCCTCCGTGCCAATTTTCACCCCCATCGGTGCAACCTGTGGCCCCTGCGGGGCGAAAATCCTCAAAATCGGCCTCTGAGTAAATTAAATAACCGGCACTTTGCGCTGCGCGCAATGCTGCCGGTTAAAGACACGTTGACAGTCAGAGACTTGCTTGCTCTGCTAAGAATTATTAACCAATAGAATACGAAGCAGTAAATCGGATATCCACGAAATTCGGAAACCGAATATAATGACCAAACATTCTTCGTGGGTGGTCCGCTGTTATCATTCGTACACAGATCGGAAGTGCCGCTGTGATAAATGCAAAGACTATCTACTATCTCAGAGATAGTTGAACCAAATTCGGTGTGTAGGTGTGAAATACAAATGCACTGCACACCAATGAAATTCAAATTCAACATGGCGGTGACCGCTATTTTAAATTGTTGTTCGGCTTATTTCAAACTCGGTGTCATTGGCATTTCTAACGGTCTGCGCTAATTAGTAGAAATTATCGAATAGGTAACGAACATTTGAAAGAAAAAACAAGCAAAGAACACATACCTTACAGTTTGAATGTTATTACGACATATACATACACAAAATGAGCAGGAAATGAGAACCATGACACTGCTGGAAAAAACTAGATTTAGCGACCGCAGGCCTAGGCCGGATTGGCTACAAATCTGTAGGTGTCAGAGCATCTACGCTATTAAATAACAAAGATGCTATTAGACCTATAAACTCTATACGATAATGCATGTTGAAAGTAGATACTCTGTTGCAGCTTTTACTGATAAAGCTCACAATACTGATAAAGAACGCGTGGCGACTCTCAAAATAATTCTAAATTATAAAGGATTAAATATAGCAGAGATATTGCAGTTGTCCTGCAGGTTTTGTGGCGTTTTATTGTAATGTGCGTAACAAAGGTTTGTGTTGTTTTTGTAGCTTCACAAAGAAATTCCAGAGCAGTTTTCACGAGATACTCAACATGTGTCTTCATGTTGCTGGGAGATATTGAGTCCCAGCTAAAGCAGTGGTTTACTTTTATCACGAAATTCCGACGGGACGAGTCACCACACACGCTTCTGCGCTAAGGCAACAACAAAGTCGCCGCTGTCTGAAGGTGTGTGGGGCGAAACTGAAAACGCATGACTGGACAATACAGGACCGTGGCTGTTATGCTCCTCGTCTTGCGTATTGTGCGACCAGCTGTTTCCATTGGTCTCCGAATTTAATTTTTTATGCGTGCTGTTCACCATGTGACCACACTCCCATAACCGTGCGTTCGGTACCTGCCAAATCCAGCGTCGGCGCGGCGACAATGCGCAAATAACGGCGGATCTCCTAGAAGACGACCGAAAAGCAACATTAACGATACAGTTTGGAAATATTTGTGTGTGATGTAGTCGTTAATTCATGCTACTTTGTTGAAGTTAATTCCATTTTCGGTATGTAAATTGAACAATGAGTGCCTCAGATGAACCCAAATGCATCAAATATATCTACGAGGTAAACCGTAATTAGCGGACCTCCGCTTATTTCATCGGCATAACTGTGACAATATGAGATATTTCGATGCCAAAATTTTCATTATTACACTTCGGGTAACGCTATATGACATTTACCTAAAACTGTCCAATAGTGTACTCCCTTTACCTTGTAATAACCGCGTCAACGTGACTAAGCTTTTTACACTGGTTTTTGAGATAACGGACGAAGAGAAAGTGACAAAAATGGCCCACATTTTATTCCACCAAGCCTCTGGCCATCAGACAGTCGTGGACTGGACTACCAAGTTAGGTTGGCCATTTTGAAGATGTTCTATCGACACCGACTTAAAAGAATAATGATCAAATGTGTGAGTGCATCGTGATAGCATGGAACGTGTTGTCGATACAGTAGTCGGGTAGTAATACACTAGTCTGTAAGAGAATGTCAAAGCAAAAGCGTTCTTATAGGCCTCTATGAATCATTATGCAAGACTGTCATTTTAATAACGGCTTTTAATTCGTTCCGATTAAAATTCTGCATGGCATTATTAAACAGGTTCGCTTGGAATTTATCATGTAGTGGTTTCTACTCGGTAATTTAAGTGAATTTTAAAGGTGCTATAAGAAATTTTGCACACTTGAAAATCTTTCCGAATATTGTTAGACCCTTAAAACATGGGATAGCACTTTTTGGAAATTTAATTTGTATCTACTGCGTTGAAGAGATATTAAAGAAAATAGGTGCACATCAATGGTAATTTTGAAAACTTTCAACTTCATAAGGTAGTGCATTCACCCACTTAAATTGAGATGGAAATTTTTATTGCGCATATACAATATTTCCTTAAAAATTTGCAAGTGAAAATTTATAAAATTGGTTAGAAATTAGCTAAATTACCAGAAATAGGTTATGTGGGCGTTTTTATAAATCATAGCATAGAAGAAAAACCTCGGCGGCCATCTTGGACGCCATCTTTTATTGCATAGTCACAGTAGCCTGTTGGAAAGGTTATCCACCTGGAAGTTGTTGCTGAGGGTCAGTCTAAAGAATCTATACAACCTTTGACAGCAAACCAGGTCCGGGTGACCACCCTTGCACCTAGATATTTAAATAACTTCGGTACATTCCATCGTCTTGGGCAGCATCGTAAACTGTCGACTACGGTCATTAATAGTTTATGTCAGATGCGTTTCGTGGTGTGGGAAGTCTGGCAATTTTCAGACGCCCACAGACCACCTATATGACTGAATGATCGTTCATCATTATGCTTATTGCGGAGACTGGCAATCCATCTATCTGCTGACGTCATTGACGATAACGATGACCAAGCCGATCGTCATTGGCTGACGTGTCGATGACGTCATCGAGCTATGAGTGTCCAGAAACCAGCTAGACCGGTGGCTCCCAAATTCTGTTGTCCCATGCACCCTTCTGTCTTTCCCCTTTCCAAGATAGTCTGACTCAAAAAGGACAGACGTAAAATGCAAATACACGAATATGGAATGTTGTGAAATGAAACACCGTATTATTCGCAATCAAAGTGTGACATGAAGAAAAATAAAAAGAAAATAAATGATAAAAAAATAATAAAAAAGATAATCTCTCTTATTCTCTACGGTATACAGGATTTAACGACAGTACAACGCTGATATTTCGTGCCGGCTAGACAATGATTCGAATTATTTCAGCTAAGTCCGTTAAAAGATCAATATTCCAACAGTTTGCGTCTGTCAGTTATGGTCCAAATTTCCCCCCGAAACCTTAAAATTTCCTAGGGGACATTCCCATCGTTAGGAAACCTTTGAGCTAGACAACAACGACCAGCCTGCCTATCAAATTTAAAGTCACTATCTCCACCCACTACGAAGATATGAAATGTGGAAAATAGGGTGGTTTGGAGTAGTTAGGGGTCACTCAAGGTCATTGCAAATAGCGCCATTCGATAGAGTTCCTATTAGCTTTCCATAGTAACTAGTGTTTGAATTGTCCAAAAATAACTGGGGGTTAGCAAATGTATGAAAAACAGTGCCATTCGTAAAGTCTCTTGCGGCCGCATCACAGGGTTAAGACAAGCAGCAGCTTGCAGAAATTCGCTAGCGGGGAAACGCTGCTCAAAGTTACCCAGAAGTGACTGTAAAAATTGGCCTTTCATCGCACAAAATTTCTCATAGTTACCGTCATTTTGGATAATTTGCATTTCTTTGTATCTCTGTGATTTACTGAAGCTTTTAATGAAGTTTGCTAGTGAAATGCTAGCAACTCAAATCTCAGATTTTCAGTGTGAGTGACAGCAGAGTGGGTACTCCACTGTATTGTACAGTGTAGGGAGTTGCGCCCCTACCCAGAGGAGCTGGACAATAACTGATTTTATCCTGCATCTGCACATGCACTGTCGTTCCATCAAGTTTGCACCTGTTTCTGTTTGATTTCCTGTGAGCCGATTGTCGCTGCAACTGTTTTGTCTACCCTCGCTCATGCTCCGGAGTCTTCACCTGATTGAAGTTGAGAGCACTATTACCAAGAAGAAGCATCAATAATTGTAGCGTCACTGCTCTGAAGATACAGAGACAACTGTTTGATGCATCTTAGTACTTCTTTAAGCGCATGCCTCTGCAACAAAAAGACATGACTGACGTTTGGTTGCAAGGTCAATATTTTTAGGTGGTCGTGAACTGTCTAAAGTAGTACATTCACTAATATGTGGTGTGTAATGCTGAGAAATTACGCAACACAGCTTTCGCAGTCTGCAACGAATGAAGACAACACCCAGAGAACATCAAACATGTTTTGAACTTTGAAAAGCTCAACAGATAGTAACTGCAGGGCAATGACATCCAACTCCCGCTGAATTTTGGTGATACGCTGTGGACTACGTATAGTGAATAACGGGGATTTGAACCGATCCCCTGGGGTGTAACTTAAAAGAGTATTGAGGGGTTCGGGCAATAACTAGGGGGTTCAACTCCAATCCCCGGCAATTCAAACACTGATAGTAACTATGTCTCGATCTTGCACCGTTTCTAAAATATAGCGAGATACTGGTCGAAAATGTAACCCACCTGTATTTGGAGCCCCTTTAAAGGTGACCACATTGGAATTTCGCCAATATCTTTGGCATCGGAAAACTGGAGTCCTTGAACTATCGTACGGCGTTGTTTCCGTGATATGTTTAGCCGTTTTGATATACAATACCGGCTGTTTCGGACGGACAAACAGACAGACAGACAGACGTACATACGACGACAGCATATACTGCACTAGCATAGCGTCGCGCGGTAATAACGATAAAAAGCAAAGTCCAGAGATGCAAATCGGTCTTATTCAGCTAACAACATTCAAGTCCATATATCAGTATGTGATTACATTTAGACGACATCAATTCTAGAACAATAATTGAGGCTCCTTCCTAGAAGGGCAAATTTCGTCTCGCATGCAGCTGAGCACTGCAGTGTAATCACTGTGAACGGATTTGCAATAGAACCGTATTTTCGCTCGCGCGGTCTGTTTTGCACGTGTCGGGTTGCGCGGCGTTCAGCTTAGGTCAATCAGACAATAAGGCAATTCCATTTCTCGTCGGTTAGGCGTATTAGCGGTCGGCGCAGCGTATCGTCGGGAGTTCGGCGGCGGCGGCGGCGGCGGCGGACGGAATGAGATTGAACAGTGCGCGGTTTCATTATTCGATCGCGACGCGTTTTATGCCGACGATAATTTTCTCGACGCGTGTTGCGGACGCGCGGAAGTGCGTCCGTTTTACGACCGCCGCGGTCGTTCGGTCGGTCGGCGGACGAGAGCCGGCCGGAGAAGGGCGCGAGGCCCACTCCGGCGCGCACTTGCAGTTGACGCATGGTCGATATCGGCAAGTGAAACTGGTTTAATTCGTCGTCGATCGTGCCGCAGCGACATCTGGCGAATAACCAACGCACGAATAAGTTCATCGGCGTGGAACTGGAAAACAACGGCGACTCCAGGTTTTTCGGTAGCTTTGATAAAGAGATGACCACTGTTACGCTTGCCGCGTAACAGTGGCGTCCGTCTGTCCGTCTGTCTGTCTGTCTGTCCGTCCGTCCGTCCGTCCGTCCGTCTGACCTATCTTTTTCCAACCTTAATACGGCGCGCGGCATATACTCCACAGAATTATCATGTGATTTCTTGCGCACGCTTATTTCACCGTCGCACTCATACTGCCAATGTCTACAACGGACGTCTGGCGTGGTATAACGTAGTGTTAACTCCACGAATCCGCTCAACCGTGAAATGCAGTCAACTGGACTGGAGCAAACTGACAACATCTGCGACGTCAGCAGTCAACCAACACGGACACTATACGTGCGCAAGAAATCACATGATAATCCTCAGATGTATAACGTTGAACGGTTGAACCGTAGAAGCACTACGTTCATCATCAGATATATCCGACAGTACATATCCAACATCAAAACATACAGACAACTTTATTCACTAACTATGACTACAAAAGCGACATTCTGTTAGCTACCAACAACGTGCTTCCACTGCCAGCCTTGCACTAACAATACGCTACACCTACGTCTCCTCAATTCGCTGAAGCTGCGACAAACAAAATACACTACAGGTGACTCGTGCGACGGTGGAATAAGTGTGTTAAACCACAGCCTGTCGTGGTCTAAGTTCGTTAACACTCACTTATACCACTCCAGACAGTGGTTTAACATGCACTTAGTTCTGTATTGCGGTAGACTATCACTGGCGTATATCGCAGCGCTGTAATGACGGTGATCGGAATTTTGCGGTTTCGACTCTCGGTTGTATATAGCGAGTGCGAGATCCGCATCTTCAACGATGAACCGACTAACCCGGCCTCACTCAGTCGAGCTGCGAGGCAGCGTTTGTCAGTGATCCGCGCGGCAGCACGGCTGAGATCAACCGTCCTTCAGTGACCGTTTTCTCAGCACCTATAGTCGAACGTAGTCGAACCATTTTCTTCAGTCGAGGTCGCCGCGGGCATCTTGTCTCGTCTCCTCGGCCGCTACCGATCCTATTAACTTGCCATCTGGGCCTCGTCAGCATCTGAATCCTGCCCGCCATCCGTGTAATCTTTGGGTTATCGGCCCATCACCGGGTCGACCGCAAACCACCGGGTAGCGTCGACAGAAGGAGGGGCAGCCAGCTACCGTGGAGGTGGTTGATGCGGACGAGGCTTATTCGTCCAGTCACCGTCATTACGACCTTCGACAGACAGACGGACGGTCGGACATAGCTAGCATAGCGTCGCGCGGTAAAACAAACGTGGCTTCAGTTTCGTAGCACGCGACGCGGCCAGTGTATATCTTTATCCGAGTATTACAAGGACGGACAGACTTGTTATAAATGTTTTTGTTATCGCTGTTTTTATTTTTTGCCGTGTGGTAAGCTGCCGAGTTGTCGAGCACATAAATTACAATGGAACACTAATAGGAAATCATGAGGCCTATCGACTGGCAACAATATCAATGACATTGAATGACCTTGACGTTGACCACAGCTGGTTTGAAATTTTCTAACTCTCATAAATCGGAAATTACAGCGTATGTTACCTAAGATACGCTTACACAGGAATCGAAAAGCGTACGTACCGCGTACAGCTGTAATATTAAATCTTGTATCGATGCTGAAGGACTGATTGAGGTCGCAGATTGGAGATTTTGCAAGAAAAAGAGGTTATTGCTATAAACCACTAATAGAAAGTGATTATGATCTATCGAATAACATCGTTTCTGATTACTTTGACTGTTTGACAGACTTTCAAGATCATTCACCTATTGCTATTGCAAACCTTTTCAAATGTGATTTTTCGTACAGCTGCGCACGTACGGCTTTAACATCACTGGTTCCCGCTTCACTGAGAAGGGTCGAAGGCGACAGCAGGTATAGACAGAGTGAAGCCGGTCTGCATCAGTCACGCAGCTTGACTACCATCAACTGGCGCTTCAGCTGCTGCTGCTGCTGCTGCTATGTCCGGAGAGTGCGGAGCCGGCATCCGTCGCGTGCTGCAGTACGGAGCGTCTGTCTTCAGCACGTGTCATCTTAACGCCACGCAGCCGGTCTACGTCTGCATCTTCATGGTCGTCCTCGAGTCAAATACAGTCGGTAAGTTCAGTCCGCGAATATTTTCTGTATATACAGTATTCCGCGTATCATATAAGCGATCGTAAAAATTCGAGAAAAAAACAGCGGGGTAGCCTCGATAAGTTGCTTATTATCCACACATACCGATAGACAGGATGTGGATATATCGTTTACGGTTTTTTGTCTGTTTGTTTGCTTGCTCGCTTGTACGGTTACGGATTTCTCTGGCGAGGATAAAGCTAGCGGCGTCAAATTTTGCATGGTGGTTCAAGGGCGTCCTGGGCAGAAAATCGCCCATTTTGGAGAAATTTGCTTCCCCGTAAGCTTAAAATCTGACGAATCGGCCAGCCATCGTGAATTAGATTTTCATGTGGAAAAACACCACAAACGTCAGACTAGTGATGCGCCGTTCGTGGAGTATGGCGCGGTGTGAAGACATAGGTCGGTATGTGTGGATATAGGTCAGTCCCCACTGACGTACTTGTTGGTTTTTACGCTGGCCACGTGTAGCGGAAAGCGTAGTCTGGCGTCTCTGTCCGTATGTCTGTCTGTCCCGTCGGCATACTCACCGTGAATCACCAGGGGGCAGCATGCGACATTTCGTCCAGATAGTAGGGAGGACCGACGTACTTGTTGTTCATCAACGCAGGCAGACTGAATGTTGTATTTGTGCGAACTTTAAGCTAACGATTTTCAGTTTATCATTTCTTTGTGGGTAGATTTTGTACACAGCATGGAGTACATAGTGAGATTAATATCAGCAAGATGGCGCATAAAAATCACAAAAGGCAATTAGAGGGTGAGCGTAAGTAGTCACAAACTGAAGTCATATAATGAGCTGGTCGCATATTTTATTCATTTACTGAAACTAACTTACGACATCCAGTTTAGTCGCTATTCTAATTTCTTTTCTAGCCGTGAATTCTAATAACAACGTAAATAAATTAAGTCGGTAAACAAATAAGTTGGTAAATAAATTACAATACGACGGCGTCAAAGTTGCAGAACCGCCACAATGACGCCGGATGATGTTCTTTATTACCTGAAGATGTGAGTTTTCTGTCCGGTTGTTCGTTCCCGTAGGGTTGCGAAGTGTTGCAATCAGCATGTCTGTATGTCTGTTTGTCTTTTCACTCGCATATTTCAAAAACCACAGTCCAAATTTTACCGAGTTGTCTGCACATGTGACCTGTGGCTGCGGCTCGGTCGTTGTCTGACGGCAATGCGATACAATATTACGCTGGCCGCGTCTAGTGGATAGCGACGTAACGTAACGGTCTGGCGTCCGTCCGTCTGTCCGTCCGTCTGTCTGTGTCATCGGCATACTCACCATGACTCACCACGGGGCAGCATGCGACGCGGTCAGCGCACATTTCTGCCCGACAATATCGAGGACATGGTTGTATACTTTCAGTTTTATGGCTGACGTCATGTTTTCACATAATAGAGCGAATGGGCAGAATCAGAAACGACGCGTATGTTTCGTTGAGTTCGCCAGGTGGCGATACTGTCGGCGACGTGTGCCGTCTCCGACTGCATCTTCTTGATGTTTACACTCGTGTAGCTGAACGCTTGAATGCATCCTGTCAATGCAAACCATAGCCGTTGATGGCGCTCGTTCTTCACTGAAACGAAAAGCTCCGGTAGAATTTCAATAAAACCCCAATCTGCTTGGATGGCCTACCGTGCCTAAAAGCAGACCTAAACGTAGAACTATAAATGAGTAACAGTCAGGCGAAACTTTTGAAGTCCAACACCCCAGCACTGGGGGAGGCGTCCTTTTCAGTTGGTGGATTCGGATCCCATCTAAAAGTAACTACCACATCGGCAAGCCTGCGATCGTAGAAGGCAACTTCTCCCCAGTGTCGCCATCTGGTGAACTCGACGAAATATTCGTCGTGCGGGATTTTTTCCATTGTCCCATTATGTGAAAGCATGACGTCATTCACAAAACCGGAAGTACATAACGTGTTGCAGTATCGTCAGAAGAGGACCGAGCCACGGCAACAGGTGACGTGTACAGAAAATTCCGTGAAATTTAGACGTGTGGTTTTTGAGAAATTCAAGCAGACAGATATATCCGCAGACAGATAAAAAGACAGATACACTTATCGCAATACGTCGCCCACCTACCGCAGTGACACACACACACACACACACGACCCACAGGATAAACCGAACCGCTGCCACAGTCGGCTAAAACCAGTAAGCGCGAAGTTCGTACGTCGACATTCAACTTAATTTTCTTGATGCGAAAAAATTGGGCTTACTGGATATGATTCTATTCAAACTAGATAACGAAGTTCATGGTTTATATAGAGTACAGCTATAATGCGAAAACGTAACAATGCTGCATTGTATGTATGTGTACGGAACATGCAATTCATCACCAGCGAACTCCAATGCATCAACACGACAGCGTGTGAGGACAGGACAGCTAGGTGCATTACATTAGCCTATATTTGACATGACATTTCCACACGGACTGACTTTAAAAGGACTGTCACCGCTGTCAAATCCGGTAGAGGCTAATGTCAAACGTAATTCTGTAACAAATTAGTCTCTTATTCGGTATATTTACGTTATCTAATAAAAATTCGTAAAGAAAACATGATGATTAATTGATAACCATGATGATGATAATGATGATAATTATATTAATGAAATCCATGTAAAAATTAAAAAGTAACAATAATAATTATAAAACAGAATTAATACTGTTCACTTGTAATTACTATTCATGCATTATGTAACAAAAGTTTAAAGGTTTAAAGGAAGATGTTAAATGTATATGTCTCAGTAAATATGCAATTGTAATTAAATAGGTTACGAAAAGCTTACTGTCAACTATTAATCACAGTCTGCACGGTAGTGCAGCACTGTTGTAAGGGTCGTTCCGATAAGTATATGAAATGGCACATTTGGGGGTCCTGCTGCCCAGAAACCCCTTAACCGATCAACATGAAATTTGGCATGGATGATTATGTTCGGGATACCACTCGATACCCCAAATGGCATGTCAGTCGAATAAGGGGCGTGACCCCCACGAATGGGTGAAATGTTAAGGGTCTGTGCTTTTTAGTTTATTTTTTGTCGCTTCTTTAGCGCAGCTAGGGGTCAAACCGC
>Ga0209780_1004489_pt1 | contig 10755 bp, 3 predicted proteins | sample WorMetexBAHAMAS2_FD_187384 | JGI IMG/M metagenome (GOLD analysis project Ga0209780, IMG submission 187384) | Marine gutless worms symbiont microbial communities from Max Planck institute for Marine Microbiology, Germany - Inanidrilus exumae... | ecosystem: Host-associated > Annelida > Digestive...
TTATTATAATACGGGTAACGTTTTTATAAAACGTTTAATTTTGTCACTTTTACGTTTTTGCGTTTTTATTTTTATCTCGCATAATCACAAAAACAACAAAGAAATAATAGTATTTTTGTGAATCAATTAATCAGAATAACCATATTTGCCTAGTAATAGCTCACTTTTTGTCTACTTATCAGCAGTCAGAAACTATATGCTGTCAATAAAAACTTCCTGATAAGTATGCACAGTTTTACCTGCCAGACCACACGTTTATTCACGAATGGAATGAGTCATTCTGCATGCATTTTGTAAGCATTTACCAGGTGGCGCACATTTGGATCAGCTTACTACTCATCTATCGACCCTGAAAGGATGAAAGGCTGAGTCGGCCTAGTTGGCTGACCTTATAGCGGTGGTTTACCCACATAAGTGGTCACCCATCAGCTACATGTCGAACGTGGGACAGGGAAAGTTCGCTGGTCAAAGACCAACGTTCTATCACTGTGCCACGCAGCCGTTACATTGCGCTTACCGCTAGACGCGGCCAGCGTGATAAACTCACAATTCTTTTTCGTAATTCCAGGTAGTGGCGTCGCGTAGTGATTGTGCGTTGGTCTCAATCAATGAAGTTGCTCTACATCGAGCTCGGTTACTATCTGGATGGGTGACCCGTCTTCAGAGCGTGCAATCCATCTCGGTATGTAACTCAGCCCGGCCGTCCCTCCGTGGGTAGGCGCAATGACTACCGGCCAAAGGACGGTAACGCCTTGCGGCTGGGAATGTAACCGCGGGCCTGGTGTAGAGTGCACGTGTGTATACGTGACCATGTAAATCATGGTCTGTCTGCAGACCTTGGAGACCACGTGACTACTTTTACTTTAAGCTTATAGTCCTTGCAGAAAATCGCGATCTTGAGGGCCGCAATTTTTCCGCGATTTTCAGTTTTACCGCAAGTTTGCAATAATTTTGGCTGTGCTCCGCAAATTGCCGCAATTTTTTTGTAAGTTCAGCGTTTTTTGCCGCGCAATTTTCCGCAAATTCGGGTGAAAGTGGGCTACGTTTATCATTATTTGTCGGCAGTTGACAAGCAAGGGAAATGAAATTATGCAACACTAGTGTGCTTCAAGCAGTAAATTTACGATTCACCTAGTACACACAGAACAAAACACCATGCTTTAATTTTATGCCAAAACATTGCTGTCCCGATGACTTCGTTATATCGTAAAGTATTTCCTACACAAAAATCCTTAAATACGACGTTTTTTGAAATTGTTATAACATACGCGCAGTTTTCACGCATATTCTGCGCAATTTTTTCGCAATTTTCCCGCAATTTTGCAGCATCATTTTGTCGCAATTTCTCGCGCAAAATCGCCGCCATTTTTTTCATTTTTGCTGCGATTTTCTGCACGGACTACCTTTACGTTTACCTTAATTCGAGTTATATTATGCGTGGGTGTGTTATGCATTATACATTAAGTTAAACATAACACATGTAACGTTTTTATGCAACCTTTTACAAACGCAAACGTAAAACGTTTTTTATTTCTGTCACATTTTGCGTATAATATTATTTTATTTTTATCTTAAAGTTTTTACATCTATGTAACAAACAGACAGACGGACGGACCCGTCGCCGAGGCAAAATTCACATGCGTCGCATGTACGTCGTGCGATAAAAATTAACGGATAACAATTAAATGGAAAGCAGAAGAAATGTTCATAAGTTTATCCTGGGAGTCCTGACAAAGTGGGAGCGGTTTTCATTTGTGCGACGCTGTGCTAGTGCGGTATTAGCAATGGCTCCGTGTCTCCCCGTCCGTCTGTCCGTCACAAGTCAATGTTTATTGGCAATGCTTATTGATTGCTTGATGATCAGCTAAACCAATGTTGTACCGAAACGGCTGAACTGACCGAGCTCTTTTTTTGGCACAGGGGCTTTCCTCGGCTTATCCTACACTGTTTTGGAACGGAATTCGGGTATCTCCAAAAATAAGGGCACTTTGTCTAAAAAGTTGTCCCAAACTCTGGACTTAGAGATAAATTTCGCAACTGCGCGTCAATCGTCAATAGTGTTGTCGTTGTCGACTTAGGTGGACTCTGGCGACGGTCGTCGGTCGCCAGTTTATCACACTTAAGTAGCGTTCTCACTTATGCGTTCGCACGAGTTCAAACGCGATCAACCGTGTTCGAACGCGTGCGAATGCGTCAGTGAGAACGCTCTTTTAGCGTCCACATTTGTTTACAACACGATCGGCGTAACACAGCACGTGGCGTGGGTCTGTCTGCGGCAGCTGACACTTGTTAATTTCAGTGTTGCGTTCCTTCTTGCATTGATTTGAATGACTTCGGACGGTTCACGGACTCATGCGCTGAATATTCTAGCATCGACAGGATGTCCGGAACACTGTCGTCCGGGCAACGGATTCATGTCTGTCGGCGTTGTTCAGTGCACCTTCGTACTCTCTCTCTCTCTCCCCTTGCCTCTGCCTCTACATCCGCTCAATTGTGCTGTCGAGCTTGAGATGTGCCTCATGTACAGTAATCAGTTCTCAGTCATTTTGTTCTAAAATCATCGGCTTCAACTCCGGGCACAGGAAACGCGTCCCCCATATATTACCCGGGAAATGCGCCCATATGGAAAATATCCATATAAAAATCCGAAGTGTTTAACCCTTATTTTCTTTCATGTGGTCACGATGCACGAAAGTTTAAAATTTCATAAAATGTTTGGCGGTCGGGCATATTGGAAACACAGACCCTGTTTTGTTGATGTATTGACGCCAGTGTTATAGAACCCTTCAGTATGAAATTGGTATCTCCGTAAAAGACGAGATAGTCGCTGAAAACTGAGCCAAGAATAATAAGTGAAAAAATAATAAGTTTTCTTGCAGAATACACACATGCAAAAATGGCCAGTCGTAAAAAAGACAAATATCAAATACAGCCAGGAATTTATGTACCCTTTATGCTGGAATTGGAACATGAATGCAAAATCATTAAACATCATGAGAGATTAAAAAGATATGTTCTTGGCTGCAATCGTTTCGTCCATCCAACGAATGTGGCAGCCAAGAACACATTTCTTTAATCACTAATTGTTTTTAATGATTTTGCAGTCATCACCCAATTAAAACATAAAGGGTACATGGGTTCTTTGCTGTATTTGATATGTTTCTCTTTTACGACTGGCCATTTTCAAATGTGTGTATTCTGCAAGAAAACTTATTATTTTCCACTTTAATTCTTGACTCAGTTTTCAGAAAAAATGTGTCGTCTTTAACAGAATTAAAACTACCTACAATACAGCAGATTCGAGACTCGGAGCATTTGAAGAACGTTTCTAACTTTTTGTAACGTGTTTGGAACACATCGATCAGGATTTTATTTACAAAGCAATCGAACAGTTTCGGAAACGATTAACTCCAATCATTGCAATGAACGGCAGACACGTTGAACATTTTTTGATTAACGAAATAGATATTGTACTTATGTTATATGACCTTTCCGAATGTGTGAGAAAGAACAAAAATAAAATATATTCTACTTTTTATCAGGGCTGGAAAACCCTATGTTTCTAAAGACAAAATGTAAGGTTTTTAGGTTTTAATGTTTTAAGAGTTTTTTTAGCATTTTTAAATATTATATTTTGTAAAGCGCTTTTAGGTATAGTTAATTAAACTTTAATGCATAAATTATACCAAGTTGTTATGAAAAAAACTGTGACAGTTTAAAAACCTAAAAAGTAAAATTTTGGACTTTTCAGATTTTAGATTTTTGAAAATATTTACAAACTTAAAACCCAAATACCCGTTTTTGCAAGCCCTGCTTTTTGTCTGCCACGTTGTGTGTTTATTTGCAAATTTGTTCATAAATCCTCGTATCGACGCGAACAGCTTTCTAACATTTTTACACAGTATACCAGCAACATACAATCGATCTTGCGATTTAAAAAAAATTATTTTAATGAACTACGCTACAAAACCGCGGTTTTCGCATGCCACTGTATCGCGAGTGACGGTACTGTTAACGTTGGCGGAAACTGGTGATTCTGCACATCTCTAAACATGGCTGGTCGCTGCGACACAAAAATTGGACGGCGCTGCAGCTGTCGCTGGATACACATCGACCGTTGCTAACTTGTCGGTCTTCGATCGGACATACGATGAGGCCACCGGATCTGAACCCGGACGTGATGGCTTCGCTGTACGTCGACAGATCCTATCTCATTCCTAGCTTGAAGTCCGGATAGCCTTGGCTTGCGTGAGACAACACAGTGACACGGAACACTGAACTTACGGCATCACAGAAGTGACGCGGCTTTGACCAGGTATGTCTAACAGCAAGCACGACGGAAAATGTTCATAACTATTACAACAACAGTACCGCGAAAATTCGAAAAAAAATAACCAGAAAACGCCAAGTCTGGGTTGCACTGACCACTTTGGCACGAAGAACTCGATGACCACATACAAGATGCAGTTAAAGATGGCAGACTTCGCCCCCGGTGCCGCATCCTGGCGAACGGGACGAAATACACACGTCTTTGATTCTGTCCTATTCCCTGCATTATATGAAAAGAGTCTCCACTGCCGCTGACAGAACCGCGTGACGCAGTGGCTCAGAGCATGCTAAATATCCCGTATCGCATCATTGTGGCAATCAAACAATTTCTACTACTCGGCCTAGCTGCTGAATACAGATGTTGACAGACAGTGGGTGTAATGAACAGTTGTCCGACAACTATCAGAAGTTTATTACACTCGACTGTTAACTATGTTGACAGCGCCTGAGACAATCAGCCGTTCCTGAGATATAGATGGTGCGAAATTTGACGACTGTGGCTGCAGTTGTTCCTGAGATATGGCTGGTGCCCACCAAAATTTAAGTGATTCACGTAACCTGACCACGCCTCTTTCAGGGATGCTTTGTCATCCATGGGCTAGCACTTGCTACCATCAACCTGTCTGCCAAATTTGAAGTCTATTTTCACTCACTACAAAGATATGAAAGGCGATACAAAATGTTGAAAATGGGGTGGTTTGGGGTAGTTAGGGGTCACCCAAGGTCACTGAAAATACCATCATTCGGTAGCGAATACAAGTTTCTATTAGCCTTCCGCAGTAACCATGTCTTTATCCTGCACCGTTTCTGAGATATAGCGAGATATTGGTCGAAAATCGCCGTTTTAACTCACCACGCCTTTTATTTGGCGCCCCGTTGGAGTTTCGCCTAGATTTCTGCAGTCCCTGAACTATCGTACGGCGTTATTTGTGTGATTCTAGGCCTATATTTAGCTGTCTTTGTAGAACACCGACTTGTGACAGACAGACAAACAGACAGACGGACGGACAGACAGACACACGGTGACCGCATATACCGCGCTAGCGTAGTGTCGCGCGGTAAAAATAGGACGTCATCCACAAAACCGTATCGCATTGCCGTCAGAGGATGACCGCGCGACGGGGTCACAGGTAGCATGTGCAGGAAATTTGGTGAAATTTGGACCTGTAGTTTTTACTGTGCGACGCCATGCTAGCGCGGTATATGCTGTCATCGCGTGTCTGTCTGTCTGTCCGTCCATCCGGTCGGCAATGATAAATAAAATATTCAGCAGTGTGATAAACTAAGCTGGCTCATTTACCGTCATTGGCCGTCGGCTGTTTACCACACAGTAGGCGTACCTTATTATGGACTTTCCGTCACTTTCGTATCGTATCGCGACACGATTATACGACAAGAAGCTCAGCTATCGCCGAGAGACTCGCGCGACGCTCTGCATCAGTTAAAATGTCGATGAGCTACTGTTGTAGAAATAACGCACACAGATCCCCCGGGTGAGCCTCAGGAGCATTTTCAGCAACTGCCACGTTTTATATATTTATTTGTAGACACAGATACACTATGCTACCTGCATAGTTTTGTACGCGCATCGTTGCAGTAGGCTCAACTATCGCACCGCAAGCATGCGATGCCATGTTTGTCATCAACCGACTTTCATACAACCAACCTTGTTGTTGTCAACTGGACCGTAACCATCATCATCAAACTTCGACTACCACGAAAGTTGTTGATGACACAGCCAGTTCCTCTGCCTGCGCACCGTCGTGGATGCGGACCACTGTGGCGGATGGACAGAAATTTTCGGCGGTAAGGCGTCTGAACGGGAGACTTCGGACAGATACGCGATGACAGCAAATACCGCGCTAGCATAGCGTCGCGCGGATAAAAATCGATAACGTGCTGTATAATACTATTACAATCGTATCTTCTGAACGAAATTTGATGTAGTTATCAACAGAAAATATATGCGACTTGCACGTTTCGCTTTTTATCTGCACAATCTGTTCATAGACCTGAAGGTGTCTGGCTAGTTCTTGACTAATTGGATACCACGACCATGCCTTCGGTCGACATGACTATGTAAATGATTAGACCTAGGCTATGGCGATGGTTATTTTAAGGCCTGCATAACGAGATGTATCACCACGATTCGGTGAAACGATATGCTTCCGACGAAGGCCATTTCGGTCATTTCCGGTGATTAGGTGATACAGACCACCACTGCAAATGATAGTCAGTCTATGACTTTCTAATCACGTGGCTCTGTAATTAAACGCAAAAGCAACGCATTTCAAGCTGTGTTTTTAAATACTTTTATTTTAAATACCCTCCAACACTGGTTCTTCCCAATTACCTTGAGTAACCTCGAAGTTCACTTCAGCTATTTAAATCTTTTTGAAATCAAATAATCTGAAATAAACACTTCTAAACTAGAATTTGCTTACAGACGAGTAAAAAACCAAACGTGTGCAGATTTTCTTTCCTATAATGTTTGTTTTTATTCTTTGGGTTTTCTGCAGCATTGTAATGTTTCGACTTCTGTTTTTAATGTTCGTGCATATACGTTTGATATGCACTAATAAAGATTAGTTACTTACTTACTTATTACTTACTTGTGCTATAATTTTAACCGTCGTCGCCTACTCGAGGTATACTGTCTAGTGTTCAAGGTCAAAGGTAGTCAGGTACAACGGGCAATATCGCGTAAACGATGCCAGATTACTACAGCTCGCTAATAGGACGTGATATATGGCCTGTCGAACAGTACTATTTCGGATGACCTTAGGTGACCTTCAAGATTCTTTAATCTCTTTGTCGCGAGCGGCAAATTCGCTTTGGCCGCTGTCGCCGACGCGTGATTTGATTACGATAGCTGCCGTAAATCCTGAATTGGAAGCGACGAGTCTGCCGCGTCATGAATACACGCCGGGTCCTTGCATGTAGGGTCTGCACCAACTAGGCCAAAGGTTATCACTATTCGGTTGAACATTCCGGCACGAGTATGAATCTAAATAGCTGCACGCGCTAGCTCAATACACAGCAGAAACTGATATAAACAATTTTATTATTATTATTATTATTATTATTATTAGGCCTATTTAATCCTTTGGTAGGAGTTCAGGAGTGTGGGTTAAAAATTATGAATAGCTAAACAATCATGGATACATTCAGTCCGCGCAATCAACGGTCGCAAAGAATCGTGCAGCAGAATGTCATTGCAGCGCTGCGCTAGCACTGAAATGCGCTGGTAGGCCCTATAGGAAGCTGGCCTCCCTAGACACCCGGTGTTAACAGAAATCCTCAAGCGAATCTCTTTCAACAGGCTGTTGGCTGAGGAGTTGAAAACACCGAGGGTTTCAACTGAAATCGGCTGAAAAAGATAACGGCTATCGAGCTCTGCGTATTTCTCGTCCTTGCGAGACGCGGCCACCTCTGCTGCTGCACCTGCCTCACGAGCATCTCCATTGACATAGGACTCGGCCAGACGGCAAATCACAGTAACGTCCTCTATTATTATTATTATTATTATTAATACACTAGAGCCTGCCGTAAACCTAAGCTTTGAGGACAGATAACAACAAATGTAACAGTTTGTCAGACGTCAAAGGATTGTGTGAACAGGAAGGTCTTCAAACGCTGTTTGAAGGTGGCAATTTAAGTTAAACCACATTAAATATTTGGCATAAGTGAGTAATTTCTAAACGTTTGTTCCCTGAGCAACGTATAATTTACTGTATATTGTGGATGTACTTAAAGAAATCGAGGGCTTCTATTTTATTTACAGTAGGTCCAACCGTTTTGTCTTTGTCGCGATTCTGTCACCAGTTAGGGACCCGCGCTGCGCCGCGCGCATGTGAACGTTGCCAGTTTGTTCAACGTGTTTGATGGCTGTGTTTGCTTTAACCGTGCTGCAGTGCCGCGCAGCACCGCCGACGGACGCAGCGTGAACACGGCTTAAGGAAGGCGGCTGTGAAGGCTGCTACGTGACGTCATCGTTCGCCATTGTTACCATGCCAACAAATGTCGTCGTGGTTGTGTATTCATTGAAAGACCGCATAGGCAGTGTTCTGTATGTACGAAAGCCAGAAAGAAGTACCAACGAGAAGCAACCAATACTCCCGAGAACGCAGTAGTCCACGCCGGCATTGTTTTTGTGCCTCGTGACCTTGGCCTTCGATCTTTTGACCCCAAAACAATGTGTCGCCCTAACGGGACGTAACCGTACTGTCCCGCCGTGCAGTGTCGGCCGCCGGACCGGCCACGCGCGCGGCGGCGGCCGACCGCCCACGCGCGTTACAGACGACGACAGACGACGCCGACAGACGACAGCTTGCAAAACAATACTGGTCCATTAGGCGGGCCAACAATAAATGGATTTCCGGGACTTATAGTGGAACATGTCTGTGTAAAGTTTGGTGTTCCTAGCTGCATCAGTTTTTGAGATACCGTTCGGATAAACAGACAAACGGCGGTGGAAACCATACCCCCGCGACTGTTGTCGGCGTTGGTAATTAACGTAGGGCCTAGCGATAGGCCTAGGCCTACACTAACGTTTGATTGGATATATAGAAAGTCATGGTGTGCTAGGCCCAGCCTATAATTCTCTCACATTCGCTTGATCATCTGTTTACTGTCGCAGTTAGTCGCGTGCGCCAAAAACAATAGGGCGAAATGTGGCCAGAGATACGTCGGTTTACCCTTTATGCGATAGCAAGGCTTGAGTATACGCTCGTACTCGCCAAATCGTGTGCACTTTAAATCTTAGGCGCTGTGCTAAACTACTTATGTGGCCTAACCCTGACATTTAACGTCATAATTGCGCTCGTAATGTTATACCTTTTCTAGTAATGCTTATTACTGGCCCGCCCAATGTTTTGCTCGCTGGCGTCTGTCGTCTGTCGTCGTCTGTAACGCTGCCGGCGGGCGGCCACCAGGCGCGTTGGCGGTCGGGCGGCTGACACTGCACGGCGGGCCAGTACGGTTACGTCCCGTTAAAGCGAAACCTTGTTGTATTCAGTAGAGTCCGCGTAGCCCATCTGAAGGCCCGTTCAAATCGCCGCTGCAAAAATGAAATGAACTGTATAGAGCAGTTCGCAGTTCTGAACGTAGTTAAATTTATTTAAGACGCTGCAATGTGAACGGACCTTGGCAAACGCTATACTTCGCTACAGACACTATTTATTCCGTCTTAAGAGTAGCAGGTCATACGCGTGTGTAGTATAATGCGTTTTCGACTACCGTAGTAGGCCTAACGCGTCACCGCGTCGGAAAATTCACTTATCTAAAATTGCAGCTAGGTTTCTATGACAACGTAGACGCAAGTGACGCATCGTCATTATGGATAACCAGTTTGTATGCCTATGTGCAGAATCAATGAGTATTCGAGTTTGCTCTTTAGTAGTCATTTTAAAAGTGCTACAGTCTTCATTATTGCTATTTTATGTTACAAATTCGTAGCTGCTTAAGAAATACTGGCATGCTAAATTTAGCGATATTTTGCAACTCCAGCGGGCTGCTTCCAGTTGTAAAATAACTCTGAAGTGGACAAAAATGGACAAAAGAGTATGGGAAATTGCTTTCGACGACGCAAGGTGTCTTACTGATTACAGTACATGTAGGCTATTGGTGCATACATTTATTTGTAATAGTTTGTTGCTTTAAGAGAAGCATATTAATAAGAAATATAACTACATACTAAGTAAAGAACAAAACTGAACCGAGTCACATACGCGTCACAGTGCATGATCATCCGAATACTTAGGCTACTGGCATTGTTCTTTCCTCAAAGGATTCAAAGCTTATGTAGGCCTATAGCAGAGATGTGCGAATTATGAAAATTTCTTCCCCCCGTTATTAACTTCCTTTAATATCTAAAGAAACCAGGCGGACAAACACGGACTGTGTCAGTGAGTGATCACTGGCAACTGACTAAGGAAGTGAGATTTAAGCCGACATTTAAACGTAGCTAGTGAAACATAAGCTTTGATAATCACAAAAATAAGCAATAATTTTACGAGTAAACAACTAAATATTATGCTTTGTCAGTAGAATGACTGCAGAATTTACTTGGAAAACTGCAATTTTCACAAATTTTTCAGCTTCATGGGCGTACAGTCTATCGTCCTCTTGCTGTCGTATGCTGTTGTTTGCGTGATCCTATGTCTAGCCATTTTGGCAGAACTCCGGCTTGGGACAGACGCATACAGAGACAGACACACGGTAACATTGTAGGCTATATCGCGCTACCATAGCGTCGCGCGGTACAAATGGTAACCGTGACCTTGTATCTCACATGTATTTGTACCTGGCGCCCATTAGTTGGTAGTTTGTCATGCCAAGGCCAATACGTTAGGGCCTAGGTGTACGGTACCATTTCTTTGCGGATGACACCCAGTGCTACGATTCCTGCCCAGTCACCTCCACATG
>Ga0209780_1004490_pt1 | contig 10751 bp, 7 predicted proteins | sample WorMetexBAHAMAS2_FD_187384 | JGI IMG/M metagenome (GOLD analysis project Ga0209780, IMG submission 187384) | Marine gutless worms symbiont microbial communities from Max Planck institute for Marine Microbiology, Germany - Inanidrilus exumae... | ecosystem: Host-associated > Annelida > Digestive...
TTTCTCCAAATTATGAAAAACGGCAGTGTACACTGTGCATCCGGACGGACGCGATGTACCCCCATGCAAACAGCCTTTCCGTCTGTGTACCAGCTTTTGCTGCTGCTGCGACTTTTGGCGCCAGTATAGTGCAACATGTGAAGCATCATTCTGCACACTCACTCGCGTCCTGACGGCTTATCGTCGATCTATGACCCATGAGCGCAAAAGGAACCGTGTAACTCTAGCATTCCTGTGCTCGTACACGAAGAACGTTAAGATGGAAGAAGTGCTCAGATGTTTCTCTAGGCCTAAGAACAGCAGGAAGTTGCAGCTGTTTTGATTAGCTGTAGGCTACATCGATACTTCTGTGTCATATGCTGACTTCTACACACGGAAGTTTTACATGACAGTGCGTGTCTTGGACTTTTTTGTGATTTGTAGGCCTATTTCATTAGTTTACGTAGGTATGCAGTATGCTGAAATTACGCGTCGAAAGAGTGAGTAATTCTGTTCTCATGATTTGCACAGTTTGTTTGTGGGACGGGTCAGGAGAGTGGGGGGAAGAAATGAAATGAGAGAATTTACGAATGGGAAGAAATATTATAAGGTGCCCCCTTAAAAAGTCATGGTGCCCCCCATGTGCTAACAACCTGGCGACGGGCCTGCAGGCTGTCCGTTCTGCGCACAGAACGATCATTTTCAAACAACGTTTTTGTTTACTTCTACATTCAGTAAAGTTTCCCTTCAATATAGTTCGCTTTCGAACTTCGACACAAAACCTGTGACAATAATTCTTCGGAGTAAGTGGAGGAAGAAAAAAGCCAGCCCGATTCACCTGCAAATGACCGTTAAAATGTGTCGTGTGGGCGTTCACTACATCTTAGCTTCTAGTATACTGACAGTTATATAATAGAAGAAGCCAGCACTCACAAGAGTGCAAAGACCCACCCTGGCACCGGTTTTGTGACTTGTAACTTTGATTTTTGATCCCAAAATAAATGGGTTTCCAGGACTCATCGTGGAACATTTGCATGTCAAGTCTGGTGAGCGGTTTTTGAGATATCGTGCGGAAAACAGACATACAAACAGCGGTGAAACCATACCCCCGCGACAGCCGTCGGCGTGGGTAACGGTAATGATCTTTTGACTTTATGTAAATAGTGCACTCACTAACATAATGTTTCAATATAAGAATAACGTTCGTCAAATTAAAAAAGGACAAAGTCGGATCGACATCGGAACATCAGCTGCAGGTAAAAAAATCTTGGCGCACCTGCCCGTTTTGACGTATTATGCGTCGCAATCAACCTAACTGTAGCGTTACACTGTCGAGACGTCAAGCGCTGTTCACGATACGCCACAGAACCGGGAACATTATGCCGCGTTCACACTGCGCGCGCGTAGCGGTTGTATCCAGGGTCACCGCAGCCCATATTGTACTACGCACAGAGCGTATATTATAACAGTTCTCTTTGAGACATTTCTGGGACGTCACGGAAGATTTTGCACCATATTCACAGAAAAAGAACAATACAGAAGTCCCACGAAAGATCATTATCAGCATCTAAAATGCGGGAAATTATAGACCTAATATCACCGAAGAGCTTACTGCGCTACTTAGACGAGTTTTTGGTGGCAGGAGCTCTCATTGCCCAGTCCCCAAAAGACCATCTCCGGCTCTTAGCCATTCTGGACGAGCTTCGACTAACTGGGTCTTGCATGCTACCCGTTTAGACCCTACACATGCGCAAGATGCACTAGTGTTACGGAGGTAAGGGAAGCGTTAGAAAGTTGGGTGAGCCAACATAACATAGTCTGTACACTGTATATCGAACGGCAGAAACCAGGATCCCAGGATCAGAAGCTAGCACTTGCCGTGATCAATATGCTATGCCTAGCATCCATGATTCCTAAAAGAGGAAGGGTCCCAAAATTGTCTAGCACGCTGGAGTAGCCAACAGGCCGCAGAGTGCCAATATTTGGAGAGAGAAAAATTAGGTCAGCATGCTGTGGATCTTGGCTCCACATGGCTAAAGGCTGGGTCAACATTGGCTCCTCCTGCGCCACGTCACCCACGCCCTGCTGTCAGGCTGCTGGAGCAGTATACCAAAGGGGGAGATTGGTGCCCGCAAAACCTAACCCCAACCCTAACCCTAATTCCAACCGTAACGCTAACCCAATCAAAACGCCGAGTCAGCGTCATATTCGTGGTAATGTCATGCATGGAATACTTAAATTTACTTATTTGTCGTCAGTAATCCGGAAGTATTAATGTCAAATCGGTCTATTACATACTACTCCGCAATCGTATCGACGGGAAATCTGCGATCACAACGGGCGCAGTGTGAACACAGCATTACGCAGTGCGTAACTGCAATCGCCGTGAGCGACGTTGCTAGCACCTGTCGCTTGCGGTCTGTCGGAGGACGGGGCTGTACAGTCTCGAGCCGGCGACATGGGACGTCGACGCCAGAAGACACGACGAGCACGGACAACTGCCGCCGCCGACGCCCGGCATCGTGCCACCGCCACGCGGCCAGTAGTACACCGACGCCGTCTCCAGCACGTCGTACTGGTGCCCTTCCGCGTCGCTCTCGCACTTAGCGACGTCCGGAAGTAGACGCGGTGCCGACTGGTGGCGGTGCACGGTCGGCGGTAGGTCGGCGGGCCGGAATGAGGCGATGAGCGGGGTCGCCGTCGCCGACTTCTCGCAGTGACGACGACTGGACGCGTCGCGACGACGTCGACGATGACGTACGACGACGATGACGACGGCGAGCGTCACGAGCGCCGTGACGACACAGCACGACGTCGTAATGACGCCAACGACGACCAAAGACAGACGATAATTCGACGACACCGTCGTGGACGCGGCCGGCCGAACGTCGCCTGTACATACCAACAACAGCAGGCGACCTCTAGCGAACAGCGTCGACATTCATGATGCGCCTTGGATAGCGGCGTGGCCTAGTGTAAACGCTGCATTAACGAAGTTACTGTGCGTCGAGTTCAGTTCGGAGACCGCTGTTTCGCCGCTGTCGGGCCTACGCTGTGGAACAGTCTGCCTGGACAGCTTCGGCAACCGGATATCACCTTCGGACAATTTAAACGATCGCTTACAACGTTTATGTTTGGTCAGCCCGCCGCGGCGGCGGCGCCCTGTGGCTAGACGTTAAGGGCGCCGACTAGAAATTTTCTTTGTTTCTTTCTTTCTTACTTACTTATAAGTGACCGTTCGCAGGTATACTGACCGTCTGCATCCGTAACCCGCCAATGAGGCCCACTCAGCCTCCTACCCTCTGCGGGATGGGAAATAAGTAATGGCCAAGGAGCAGTGGCAGTGTTCTGGTTGGGAAGGTAATCGTAGGTCTTACCTTATACCGGTCATGCATCACAGACTGTGGTATATTAACCATGCGGGCTCAGTGGACTAACGAATGGAGATGAACACCTCGCCTATACTCCTATAAGAGTATGGAAACATTTACCATTTTACCTGTTAAGCCCCGTTCACACCAGCAACGATGTCGAACCAACGTTCGACTTTGTCGAAGCAACATTAGATTTTGTTGCCAAAACGGCAACATTGTCAGACGAGTTTATCGTAAAATTTCGTCCTTTCGACAAAGTCGAAACAAATTAAACATGTTCAATTTGTATCGGCTTTGTCGAAAGAATTGTTCGACTTGTAGCATTCGACAGTGTTGCTTCGACATTGTTGCTGATGTGGACGTGGCTTTAGGTGCATTGCGTGAGGACGACATGGGTGAATGTACCCACACAAGCTGATCGTAAACCCATACCGGGGGTGAAGTTTAGACCTTTGAAGTAGTTATTTGGTACGGTGGTTCACCGTGATCGTATCTAGGTCAAGTACGTAGATGAAGGTCATGGGTCAAAGGTCAAGGTCACATAAGGAAAATGTTCCTTTTTTGGCTGAATGTGAAAGTGAGCTAGGAAAAACATTCTGGCAACGTGGCAGAAAGGCAGACCTGGATTGGAAACTGTTGTAACACCAGCCGCAATGTGGTCGGTGCGACCTCAAGTGCGGGCTTTTCTAGATTCGACAGTTTGTTGGAGACAGCGTACCGGTGTAGACGGTTAAATAGGCGTGACTTAACGACACGTGGCCGGCGGACGTAGACAGCGAGCAGATGTACAGCCCTGCATCAGCCGCTCTGACGTCATCCACCACCAGCCTGCTCTCGTAGATGGACCCCGCTGACGTCATTGTGACGTCAACTCGGTCCACGTCCTTCTCCAGCGTCACGTAGCGCCCGCCGTGCGTTCCCGCTCGCTGTGACGTCGCCGTTACGTCACGGGATCCCGGCAAAACCTGCCTCAGCCACTGCAACAGCGCATTCGCGGATAATAACAAAAGCTTTTCGACAAAGTAGGCCTCTAAGAAAAAAGATGTCATAGGGACGGCGAGGCTCGTTATATGGCAGCTCATCTCCTCGAGATGGCGACGGTTGGACCCAGTTAGCCTAAGCTACTACGCGACTCACGTATATAACTGAACATGACCAGGTATCTCTTCAATACACTGCCTTTTTATAATAATAACAACTCCTCAGCCAACAGCCTCTTGAAGGAGATTGGCTTGAAGATTTCTGATAACACCGGTGTATCTAGGGAGGCCAGTTTCTTATACCAGCGCATTTCAGTGCTAGTGCAGCACTTTAATGCCATTCTCTTGCACGATTCTTTGCCGACCGTTGATTGCGCGGACTGAATATACCCAAGATTGTTTAGCTATTCATAATAATAAGAATAATAATGATATACACATGTCCATCCCGCAAAAACGTCGTAACTTCAGAAGCGATGAAAAGATATGCAATAAAGGATCAAGAAGTTGATGACAATATCGATACTGATGACGAAACCCTGCCCATCATTGTATATATAGGCAATACAGACAAGTGATCAAAGAATTTTGACAACAGGCCGCATCGCCAGAGGCGTATTTTTCACGGGGGAAAGTTAACGTGACACCGGCCAGTCGGGATCAATGCAGTCGGCTGCAGCAATACCGCTGATATTTTGCTGTGTACACCTCAGCAGTGACTCACAATGCTTTTCAACGGGCCGGACAACTCCCAAAATTGCCCCTTCCCTTTGAGGATCTGAACCCCCATGCAAGACATTGTTCGCTGGGCCCACCCAAGTCTACCATCCGATCGGCATCTCGATCGGCTCAGCCGTTTTTGCAAGGCTCACGAACGAGACCAACAGACAGACATACAGACAGACCACGCTACTAAGAATGCAGCAATTGGCCGCATCTTGCGCACCGAGTGCATGCGATGTGGTCTAAAATACAAGCTACTAAACGGTCGTCGTGCTCTTCTTTAAAGAATGATCAGCGAGACGATGAACCAGAAATTTCTTAATGCTGTCTGTTGCCTGGAGTTTCGTCTGCCGTGTTTATCTATAGCCTTGTTCAGTCATCTAACTTACGAATAAGTCTTCGTTTAAGGGCTGCTTTTCCATCGCAAATCAATCTTCCAAACTTTACCCCGTGAAAAATACGCCCCTGGCAATGCGGCTTGTTGTCAAAATTCTTTGACCACTTGTCTGTATTGCCTATACAATGATGGGCAGGGTTTCGTCATTAGTATCGATATTGTCATCATCTGCTTGATCCTGTCTGGAATACGACATCTTCCGAAGCCAGTCGACCAACTTTTCCAAAACGGCGTTTATTGAACGATAAAAGGAGCGTTTTGCATGGTCTAGGAAACATCTAAGGTTTCTTGAAGTAATGAAAAATATTCCCAGATATCGATCGTATTTTATCAACCCAAGGCAGATTTTATTACTTACTTACTTACATTGGCCTAAATGTTCCTGCAATGCGTCGTAACTGGTTTCACTTTTCACATCAAACGACCATCAGACTATCTATGAATACGACAAAATATCCAGAATATATTCAGGATCACTTCCGAAATTTATTCAAATCTTCTGTAGTCCATAGTCTACCTATTCCGCAAATTTAGCGAAAATTCGCCCATAACGTTTTCAGTTATACTGCTAACAAACACACAGACAAACAGACAAACGGCGGTGAAAACAGTACCCCGCCAAAAGTAGCGGCAGTAATTATTACGCTGGCGGCGTATAACGGTAAGCGTAATGTAACGGTCTGGCGTCCGTCCGACGGTTTGTCTGTCTGTCCCATCAGTGATCAAAGTGGCTCACTAGAGGGCAGCATGCAACGCGGCCAGCGTACATAGTGGCCCGGCCGACAATAAGGAGGACTAACATAGTTGTTGCATCTGTATTCAATGTAATTTCTACTTCAGATCTGAATATGCACTGTGCTCATGACATCTTAGTGAAATGCGTCAGTATCTACTGTTTACCTGTACATGCGGTAAGTGACTGGTGATGCGGCTGACGATGACAGAACAACGGAACGTGGCCTTCTGCCCGACTGAGACGCTAACGTTGCTAGGATACGGCGCTATCAGTGATGTGCTGGATTCGCTTGCGTCTACAACACGAACTAACCGCTTTAATCGATGTCAAGTAAAATAAGTGAAGTTAAATTACGACTATGTTTTCACAAAAGTCCGCGAAATTACCTGGACACATTCCATTGCGGAGCGGTCTATCAAGCATGCACCATTAGGCTACTCCTCAGTATCAGTCAGCACACGAATTTTAAAATGCCTAGTTTCAACCGTTCCATAAGATTGATTGGGCCCAAAAATATTTTAAAATTGAATCACATGACTCTGACCACGCCCATCATCAGGTGGTAGTTTGTTATCCCCAGGCTAACACTTGATATAGCCCACCAGTATACAAAATTTGACGATTCTTGCTTCAGCAGTTCTGGAGATATGATTGGGTCCAAAAAATAAATAGGTCACGTGACTTGACCACGCCCCTTTCAGGGGTGGTTCGTCTGTGGGACTTGCTGAGACTTGCTACAATCGACCAGCCTACCCAACTGGCTGAACAAGCGCTGCGCCAGTGTCGATGTCGTTGTAAGGCAGAGTAACTTCTCCATCACCTTGTGCAACTGCACAAATCTCGTGTCACTCTTGAAGTCGTTCATAGCATTTTGAAAGCGTGGGCTTTGTACCCAGCGCTGGCAGACTGTCCGTATACAGCGCCAAAACTGCTACAACTGACGGCATTGTTTCTTCCACAATGAAATGTCAATGCTAATGATGTGAACAGTCCTCTGCGAGTTGTTGTCGATGGCTGACGTCAGCAGTGTCTGTAACTAAGTATTACGTATCCGTTGAATCAGGTCTTGGTCTCGGTCTTGGTCTTATGGTCTCGAGATTTCGAGCCAATTCCGTTTTCGGTATCCGGTCACTCACCAATTAAAGCGCACTTTAACCTTGACCTTTGATCTTGTGACCTTAGATAACTACAAACGTGCCACGAGCAACATTTACGCCAAATGTGAACTTTATACCTCTTCCCGTTCCTGAGTCAGAAGCCCGTGTGGGACAATGTGACTCAGATAAACTGAACTGATATACAAGGGACAACGTAAACAAGTGCGTCTGACGATTGACTTAGAAAGTTAGATCTAAAGACTGTTATCATCGCCGCGACAGAATTGAACTGAACTAGAAATGTTTGGCACAGCCTAGCGTGTAGCCCGCGCGGCATAGCAGTGACGCCCTCTAGCGTATAGGTCAAACAAAACTGAGTAGTGATCGCCCCAGAAAAAAACTCAGTACAGATCATCGCAAGGTCTATATAGCAGTTGCGCTGCGTAGCCAAACTGCTGATCGACGATGGGCTTTACATGTTTGACCTTCTTAAACGCCGGAGTTACGGAACCGAAGTTCACCAAATTTTTACACGATGTAGCCAGATCATTGCAGATGAAACTGCTGAAATCGGAATTGCGATATTCCACTCCGTTTAGGAATCCGAAGGCGACGAATGAAGGTGAGTCGACCGATTTAGCCCATTTTGATCCCTATGGCAACGTCCCTTAAGCGATCGGAAAAAAAGTTAAATCGGTAATGTACGATCAAATACCTACCATGCGGTGAAAATTGGGTGAAAATTGGTCCGGTGAATCCTGGGATAATTTGTCTGAAAGGTTTATTTCAAAGAAAGAAACGACTGTATGTACATCGTTGCCTATCTTAAACTCCAGAGTTACTGGACCAAAGTTCACCAAATTTACACACAATCATTACAATGTAGACAGATCATCACAGATGAACAATTGTAAATCAGAATGGTGATACTACAATCCGTTTCGGAATGCCAGGGCCACGAATAGTGAATAGTCCGATTTTGCCAATTTTGACCCTAAAATTGGTTGCCTTCGCAACGTCCCTTGAGCCATCGGAATAAGGTGGTCAGTTCGGTAATCTACGAAGAAATACCTAACATGCGGTAAAAATTATGGTGCAAATCGGTCGAGTAGATCCTCAGTTCTCTTGCTAAAAGGTTTATTTTAAAAAGAAAGAAATTAACGCATGCAAAACATACATGTATAGCCCGCGGGCTAAACTAGCTCTGAACAACATACTGCGAACTGTAGGCCAGCGTTCAGTTCAGTTCTGTTCTTTTCATCCGCTGTTGCTAATCTTTATTCACCATATAAATGATAGAATAAGAATTTAAAAAAACGAAAACAGTAAGAGAAATAACTTAACTAAATTTTAACTAATACACAAGTACACATACAGTCATTGTTGCAACAGGCCAATAATACACTTACCAGTGGCCTGATTTGACAAAAGTTCTACAAATGAGCAGCTTTATTCATCACTAAGTGATGCAGCGTGTGACGAATGCAGCGGCTCGAGTCATAATGAACTTGTCGTTGCGCGACCATGTCAAACCAGCGTTGAAGCAGCTACATTGGCTGCCGGTCGAGCACAGAATTACATACAAGCTGTGTCTGTTCATGCACCACATCCACATCGGACAGGCAGCACAATACCTGTCAGACTGTGTGTCCACAGCTTCTGTAGCCGGTGGCAGATACCGGCTGAGGTCGACTGGATCAGCGGCTTACGTTCTGCCAAGAACAAGAACTAGATTTGGAGAACGTGGTTTCTTCTACTCCGGTCCAGCCGCCTAGAACACTCTTCCATCCGATCTTCATGACATCACTGACACTAGTACTTTCAGAAAACGACTCAAGAATGTACTTTTTGATCGTGCGTATCACTGACTATTGTTGGCGCTCCTTGACGTGTCGTATAGCGGCGCCCTACAAATTTTATGTTCACTGATTGATTGATTGAGATAAAATATAGCAAACTAGAAGGAGCCAGCACTAACAAGAATGTAAAGACCCACGTCGGAAATGTTACTGTGACTCGTGACCTTGACCATCGACCTTTTGACTCAAAATAAATGGGTTTCCATGGACTCACCGTGGAACATTTCTACGTAAACGGTCCTTATCATCCGTCGTAGGTTTCAGTTGTGTCACGTGATAGCAAATGACATCATACCAGTCACGTGGACGGTGTAGGTGAAGTTAACAGTCCCGGCCTTGTTGAACGCTCGACAAGTATATGAGCCGGCATCATCCGCAGTGACGCTGTCCAGTTTCAGCGACAGACGCTCGTCGCCAACATCGTCATCATACAACTCGTCGATATGGTCCAACTGAAGGTCAGCGGATGTCCGCGACCTTGGTCCAGCGACGCGATGACCTTCGACGCCAGAGCGACGGCGGCGGCCGCTACGATGCCGGCGACTGTACGGATGTCGAACTCGTCTGGAACGTGACGAAGTACCGCCGCCGGGGTACGGGTAGTCGTCGTAGTAGTAGTCGACGGAGGACGGCGACGACGATGACGTTGATGCGGGTCCTGATGCTGACAGCATCTTGTCGTCCTTGAACCACTGGACTTGGACGCGCGGCCGTCCGACTGCGTCACATCGAAGACGAACTGAGTCGCCGACCGAGACGGACACATCGGCAGACCTCAGCATCGCTTCAAGACTGGTGAACACCGGTGCAACTGCCGCAGAACAAACGGCATTGTTCAGTTACCTCCGCCATGTTTGACGGAGGTACGGTCTTCACCGCCACCTGTCTGTCTGTCTGTCTGTCTCTCTGTGAACAGCAAAACTCAAAAGTCATGGCTGAATCTTCATGAAATTTCGAGAATACACTATGAGCTAGCGAAGAATTGATTAAATTTTGGAAGGTTAGGGTTAGGGTTATGGACAGTCCAGTAGTCGACTGACGTGAAAAATGCAATGAAATTGGAAAATCTAGGGTAAGGCATCTGCTGTTCGTTGGTAACGACAATGTGCCGATTTCAGTATGGCGGTCGAAACAGTGCCCGCCAAAACTGGATTAGATAGATAACAAGAGAAAAAGGCAGTAGCGTAACTTTACAGGGGTTGAGGTGATTAAATGAACCGGTCACTCCGACCTAAACGACAAGGCCAAGACGATTAACGAAATAAGATGCAGTCGGATACGGTAGACTTCGCCCCCGATGCCGCCATCTGGTGACCACGACCAGTGCTCCCAATGTTTTGTGAATGTGACGTCGAAGATTATCTTCGAGTCGAATTCACATGGCCCAGAATGCGCCGCGCGCCAGAATGCAGGATTTCGCATTTAAAATTTAAAAAAATTTCCCCGGATTATACCTCCGTCCGCCGGGCCCCCGAGACCTGCTGCTTCGCGCACTGGAGCCCAAAAAATAATGCATTCCAATGCACACCAACACGCCATCTCCGCCTTCCCCACACCCCACCACCACTGCTCCCCCAACTTCAAACTACTTCCGACGCCCCTGTAG
>Ga0209780_1004491_pt1 | contig 10748 bp, 6 predicted proteins | sample WorMetexBAHAMAS2_FD_187384 | JGI IMG/M metagenome (GOLD analysis project Ga0209780, IMG submission 187384) | Marine gutless worms symbiont microbial communities from Max Planck institute for Marine Microbiology, Germany - Inanidrilus exumae... | ecosystem: Host-associated > Annelida > Digestive...
ATGCAGTCCAGGCACGAAGCCCCAGTAAAGGTATGGGTGATGAAGTTCCCAAAACGTAAGCAGCGTTTGTTAAATGCGTGATAAATTTTGACATTTTGTTGAAGGTATGTTCATCAGAGAAGTAACAGTAGTTCGCTGTTCCTACAAAAATCCCTGTCAAGTCGTTGCAATGTCTATTACAGATGTACTTTTGGACTCCACATTTTCCTCTTTGGACTACACGTATATGGCGTAAATGCGTCAATAACACAAGTTAAATATCAGGGGATTTTCCCATGTATATATCCCAGGTAATACATATTGGGGGAAGCATTCCCCGCAGCCCCAAAGTTGTCACCCTTGTACACATTTAAACCTTTAGACCCCATATCTCGGTTGGATCACACGCCTAAATTATACTCTGTGTCACAGCCACAACAGACAACACAAGCCGCCGACTTTAGACTGCGATAAATAATGAAATTTTATCCGTAACGTACACAATGCACATATTTACTACAAATGCTAATAATAACAATAATAAATGAAAAGTATACAAAACACGCGTATGGAGTCAAGTACACTACTACAGAATGCGGACACTAAAGCTCAGGGTCAAGCAGATCATACTGAACAAGATTATTTCCTGAACATGTACAAAAATGGACAAATCAGGAGATAAGAATGATGACTGGCAAACAGTTTGTCCAACGCTGCACACAGTCACAAATATTTGCTACAAAACGTAGCCTAGTGATGTTAAATAAGAAACACATGACCTCCATACACGGGCGTCAGTACGTCTAAAATCTAAATGCTGGGTGGCCAAAGGATAGTGAGAGTGGTTTTCCCTCCGCACTAGGGCGCTTGCTCCAGAAAAGATTATTTTTCTTTCTGAAAGCGTGTTTTGGTGCAACTGAGTGGTAGTAACCATACTTCTCAGTTGCTGCATCAATCTCGGACGCCCAGTGCCAGAAACGTGGCCTATGTAAGACGTATACTGCGTTCAGGCTTGGCATTGTTATCTACGTACTACAATGTAGTTTGGTTTTATATTTCTTGTAGGGTTACCATATTGTTCGAGTTGAAAAAGAGGACATTTGTACGCATACTTGTAAGTAGGCAAAAATAACCAGTCTAGGGTCTATAAAAACAATGCATAATGGAAACTGACGTCACTTTAAGTCATTAGTGATGTGCGCATCGCTTACTTTTGTTCAGCAAACATGTACAGGAAGCTGTACAAGTATTGCATTTTGAGATGTTACTGACATCTTGTGTTGAAAACTAACGAGCTTTCTTTGTCTCGTGCCGTTGTACGCCTTTGCAATCGGCAACGTTCGAATATACTTGCGGATTGGGCCAAAAACCCGGACAAACCACTGATTTTCAAAAACCCGCCGGGACAGAGGTGCAAAAAGAGGACATGCCCGGGGAAACCCGGACGTATGGTAACCCTAATTTCTTGACATTTTCATAATTCCCACGATTTGGCACAAAAAAACACCGGCTAATGCAATGCCAACCTTCATTTGACATAGTACAATTCATTTTGTTCAATTTCCTCCTACAGCAAGCAACCAACAAACCCAGCTGCCAAGATCTGAGTATTGTGACTTCCGTGATTTTTGTTGTTGCATTTTTCATGCGCTGTATTGTATATTCTATATTAAAGAGAGACTGTCGTCAGATACCAGTAGAATCAGTAACTTAATTCTGAAGAAATTCAGCTACAGTACTGGTATAAACATTACAGACCATTCTATCAATTCATGATAATGGATTGCCACTGCAGTTTACAAAGAGAAACACTAAAAAAAACTTCACTTCAAGTGGTATGCCTCCTTGACATCTGTCATACATGAAATGAAATCAACAAAGTCTTTAAAAAATGATGGTGGTTAATGGCCTTCCAAGTCTGACGCATACTAGATTCTCTAAGAACGGATGGACAAAGTCAACGTCAACATTAAACATTGTGTTAGGCATTAGATCAGCATTAGCAAAATATTAGAAAAAGTGTTGCTTACATGCAAATGCAGTGAAAATATGACCAAAAATTATCCGAAGTCTTGGACAAAACAGATGTTGGAAATGTAAAAGTGGACAGAAGCAATCTCCAGTTAGAAAGCAGCAAAATTACTGTTAATTGGTTAATTCACATTATGCTGAAATGTACATGGTACAATGCACATAAAGAGTCAATCAATACTAGACTACCACCTTCCCTTTGCCTACATGTGAAAATCTCCGTCTTCATCAAGAATAGCCTACACCGCTGGTGTTGCTGCCAGCCTATCCCACTGCAACAAATCACGTGATACTGCAGAAGCTGTTTCCATCATAAGCTCCGCCCAGCGTTACAGCGTCGACAAATTAACAGTACAGATAAAGTTGGATGCTGACGTTTTCAAGCCAATAACGCACTGTTCAGCTGCCGAGTTTAGTGGACACTAAAACTACTAGCGCCACGGAAGTCTTTTGACATTCTGGCGCTTTACAAATCGGATTATTATTATTATTATTATTATAAATGCCTATAGTGAGAGACTGGGGATACAGCAGAGTAGCATGGGCAGGTGGGTATGGGGCATCCATCCAGCTCTCTTGTTGTGTAACAAACGTGTCCATTAACGCTCAGTGTAGTAACAAATATTACTTGACATGGCAGAGAAACTACTCATGCAAATTAAGTCATGGTATGTCACTTGAAAGTTTGGCACAAGAGAATAATAAACTAGTAACAGTAATAAATAGCCGACTATGACCTTGATATCTGATCCCCAGAATCTAATCAGGTCATCAGTAAGGGATGACGAATATTCCCTGTAAGTTTTATCAAAATTATTCAAGCCATTCATGAGATATCGTGGTAACAATATCTGACTGGATGAATGAACAAACAAACGGACGCAGCGGACAGACAGCCCAAATACATAATGCCTTTGCCAATGCTGTTGGGTGGCAAAGGCAAAAAGATATCACACTCACATAATATTTGTAAGGACAACGACGTAAGTCAATGGAAAAACATTAAAATTTGACCCATCGCCACCCCTAAACTCCTTGACCAATTGTCATCAAAGTTTGCACCTGCTCGTATGACATAATAATATGCCATGGTCACCTATCACTGTTCAGAATTTATGGTGACATGCTGCAAAAGTATGAGGTACATGGTACTTTGTGTCTGTTACTTGAGGAAAATATGGAAAATATAATAACAGTAACAACAATAACCACAATAGTGTTTTTGTTGCTATCATCAATTGGCAATTGTGATATAATATTTCACCCACATCAAACCAAGCCAACCAAACTGGGCTGTGGATATGGCATCTCTTATTCATTTTTGCTGTTTTAGTACATGTATACTATATACATGATGTAGCCAATGATGTCCTTGCATACCATTTTAAACTGTGAAGTTTTAAAAATAATAATTCAATTAATCAATTAATTAAATTAACTAATAAATCAAATAATTAAATTAATCGTTACTGACACACAATTTCAACAGAATGAAGCACATCTGCAGATTATTTTTCTTTCTGAAAGCGGTTTAATAAGAACGAGAAGACTTTGATTAGCCGTTCTTATGAAAGCATCATGTGTTAAGACAAGCTGCAGTTGGTCTATGCATCTCATGCCAATAAGTTTTGTCATAAATTCCACAGAAGAACAACATGCAGTCCACAACGTCTACGACAAAAACAGCAGTAATAATACAAAAAATAAACAGAAATGACAACATTCTCATAGGCATGATATCTCAGTGAGTACAGTTACCTGTAACATGTCTATGAGGTTATGCTACAGTACACCAGGGGTGGATTACATCTGCACGTTTCTAGACTAACAAAACATCATTTAGCGCACTTCTGGCAGTCAGAAAAATACTTCTAACCCAGCACAGAATTTCTTGGCTACTTTTCTCGGCCACGCCCAGAAAAAATCTTTTCCACTGTGAATAACCTAATATACAGCGGTCACATGATGTGCTATTCTGGAGTAATCACTATAGGATGAATGATTTTCTATTTTGGAAAAAAATTCTGCCATTTGTAGTTAACCTGCCCCTGGTTGCTAAAGACTAGACGGAGGTCAAAACAACATACAAATGCATACATACACACATACAAATTGCACGAATGATTGATTCATCACCAGCATGCTCAGAATGATATAACACACCAGACTTCATGTCTGTGAAAGACAATGCATGCATCTGCAGATTCACATGATTTTACTTACTTGAACCATCAAGCTAGACAGAGCAGAGCAGTGTCAACAAGTACTGCTGTACCTTAGTGTAAATAAATCCAGTAAAATAACTAATGGTCATTCCACTTGTGGTCGTCCTCATAAGAAATATTCGGTTTTTTGCTTTTATATCAGAACAGTCACATCTCAAGGAATTATGGGTAACGATGGACACCGGGCCATAGCATATACTGCACAATGAACATGTTACAAAATGTGTCATGCAGTGAAAGGGCTCCTATGACATAATAAATTAGCCCCGTGCGGGACTGGCGCAGTCAACTCCTCTTACTGCCAACTTCAAAGTCTAGGGCAAAAATAAAAATCCGGCCCCGATAAGCTTTAGGTATTGCCCCCTAATTTAAGAATCCGTGTTCATTTGCCAGCCCCCATTATAAATGGGGGAGAGAGCCCCTGAAAATGGCCGAATTTCCGACTTTCAAGGGCTCTTGACCTTGACCTTGGATCAGGTCCTACTGCATACCGTCATGCATCATTCGACGACCTCTACCTACAGACAAAATTTCATTCAAATCAAAGAAACTTTTTGTGGACGGACGGACGGACGTACGGACAGACGGACGGACATTTGAGACCCACTTTATTAGGTTGACTCAGAGGAGTCAACCTAATAATAAGTAAGTATACTTCATGGTACTAGCTCATTATTAATTATTATTACAATTATGATGATGATTCTTATTAAAATGTACTGATTACAATGACACTGTCGGGATACACTGCAGGGACACTTTGCATGGCCCAAGACATAATGGAGGAGATGGCAGAATAAGCTGAGTTGTTGGCTCAGTGACTAACAAAGCTTGAATGACGTAAAATATCTTCAGATCTTGAAGGACGCTGATGCAGCTCGAACAGATGATGGCAAAGTGTTTCAGGGACATCGACATTAGACATGAACAATCTCTGGAGAGTCGGGTTCTCGTGGTCGAGGTCCGAGGTTCCACGAGGCGAGTCGGACGTCCCACCCGGCGGACATCAGAGCCTTCTTACAGCACTCAGCATCTTCAGCGGTGCTGCTCATCAGCCGCCGAAGCAGCAGAAGTTTGATGGCATTGTTCACATCCCAGCTCATCTCTGACAAAGCGTACAGTCGCTCCTCACAGCTTACCTATCATACATACAGTCATTAGCACCATCAAGTGCATCGGCATTATCACCATGCAGGGTGGTTACCACTCAAATGACAGAAGCAATTTTCAGGACTTTTAAGGGGAATTTTTCAGCAATGTAAATACCAGAAAAATCATAAGATTGTGTTACCATTTATGTCCTTCTAGCTCGTTTTTGGTAGCAAAAAGATGCACAATGCTTTCTTTGCATATTATCTTCACTGTATTCACTGACTACATTACAGCCGCCACTCCTCCTCATCCCCCCCCCACTCCGCCATTGTGACGACTGCGGCTGCTGTTCACAGTGATCAACAAATGGCGTGGCTGCAGTGTGACAGCGACCAACCGCCACCCATGACAGAGCGATTTTGTAGTATACAAGACAGTTATTCATAACTGCACATTAAAGACGTAGACAGACAAGAATGCTGATTCAACAACCACTTCCAGATAAACCTCAGCTAGCTAGTTGCCATTAGATCACAAAAGCTGACTGGAAGCAAAATGTTTGCACAGCCAAATGCAACATCTCATACAGTACATCAACGTTAGTGTGGGAAGAGTATTTATGTCGAAATCACGCTTGCATATCTGAGAAAACATTAAGTAAAATAAATAACTCACATCACTAACGACAGCACTAATCAGCTGCAAGTCTTCAGTGACTGGGCGTCCAGCAGCACTACATGTAACAAAGACAGCCATCCACAATCAACCATCAACGTACTTCCATTTTCACAGCCATGTTCCCAGTCAATCTGAGTTTGCCAGTTTTTCCTCCTCCGGTTCCAGAAGGAAATCATGGGGAAAAGTGGAATATCTTTTTGTGTTGGCCAAATTTCATTCCTGTTACTCAAGTCAACTGAGGAAGGAAGATTAAACCATCTATCAGCCTTCTAGAAACACGCAAACGCCCACCACAAATATTACAATCTCAACACAAATTCTCTCAGCTTCACCCTCTCTCTCCCTGTCTCTGTCACGACATGCAACAACTACAGAGTGATGCAAAAAGCAGGCCAATGTCAAAAATATGCCACCACTATTTGTGCTTGTAACATTGCCAAATGCTAAGATTTTCAAATTTCTTTCACCATGAGACTCAGCATTAAATTTGTAATAATGTTACAATTACAAACCTCAGCACACCTTAAATGTGAGAAATACCTGTCACCTTTTTTTCCTGTACTTTCACTTTCTGTTTAACAAATAACTCAGGATGACGCAAAAAACAGTTCATTGGCAACTATTAATCAAGATTTGATAGTTTTGTGGAGTAACTCAAGGTTTGGCAAAAGTGAACCTTTCAGGCGGCATGTTTTCTAGATGTGTATTCTGTTACCAAACCAACAGTGCCAAAGCAATGAAAGGCAAATTAGTTATGTCATTACATTAAACAAACATGCATAGCAGAAGAGGTCATTAAATAAGGAAACAAAAGCAAGCAGACTTTTATGTCCTTCCTGCCATACAATAAATCATTTTGTCTCCAGGTAGTTGATTTCACTGACAATCAAACTGCCAATGGCCAAGAAGAAGTACATAAAACACAAAAAAACTAACAACTAATATTCACATAAATTAGAAGCTGGACTTTGACGACCCAGCATCAACGTGGATGCCTTCGCCACCTCAACAGCCTGCTGTGAATTTGACCTTTGCCTTCAGAATCTAATAACCAGTAGGGCTAGTGGTTATTCCCTTTAACACTTATCGCGATTGCTCAAATAGTTCAAGAGATACGGTGTTCAGAAGATATGACCTCGATGGCATGCTGTGGCCTTGACCTTTGACCTCCAGAATCTAATGAGTCATCAGTAGGGGCCAGTAAATATCTTCTGTCAGTTTCATCGAGACTGCTCAATCTGTTCATGAGACATCAAAATAACAAGATGTGTTTGGATGAACTAAGTGAATGAGTCAAGGTTTTACATCCCACCTGACACACAGGTCATTTCGGAGACGTTCTTCCCAGCCAATCTCTTGGCTAAGTACTAAAAAACTAAAACAAACCCAACAAAGCAAACATGCATCTGTAACAAAATATACTACAACATAAAATGAACCCAAAAAACTAAAGCCAGGTTTGGTCACCTCCTACGACCTCCGACCTGGAAACAAAGACGGCCTATTCTGGTTTCGGCGCTTTATAAATTTGTTACTTACTTACTTACTTAGACACTTACCCACTTACTTACAGCCCAAGGACCCACACGGGGTGAACTGTCACGTGACACGAAAACTAGGACAAAAATAAAAAATCCGGCCCGGATACACTTTAGGTATTGTGCCCTAATTTAAGAATCCGTGGTCATTTGCCAGCCCCCATTATAAATGGGGGAGGAGATAGCCTTTGAAAATGGCCGAATTTCCGACTATTGAGGGCTCGTGACCTTGACCTTGGATCGGGTCATACTGCATACCATCATGCATCACTCATTGACCTCTACCTTCATACCAAATTTCGTTGAAATCGAAGAAACTTTGTGTGGACGGACGGACAGGGCGGGCGGACGGACGGACGGACATTTGAGACCACTTTATTAGGTCAGCTCGGTAAGTCGACCTAATAAACAAATGTAAACATAAAAATAAACAGTAACAAAATCAGATGAAATCAAATACATTGAAAATCAACACAAGCTACCTGCATATGTCAACATAGCCATTCAGTTCACATTCCATGCGATCTTCATAGCACAAGTCAGTCGGCAGTTGATACCTCTCTGTAGCTTGAGACTCCGTGACTCCACCACAGCCTTCCTCAATGTTGACAAAGTCTCGGAAGTTAATGCAGCACGTCCAGAAGACGTCATCCCTGTCCGAGATGCCCAGTGCAACGGCTGTCGGAGCTGCAGTGGAGCATCCGACGGTCGACGTCTTCCGTTTGCTTCCCGGTCGCAGCTCATCCACAGATGCCGCCACTGAGTCGTCTGAGTAGACGCCTTCATCGGAGGGCTGCGTGGTCGTGCTGGAGTGTTCCGAGAAAGAATCGTGAGATTCTGTCGATCGGCATCTCAGACACGCCACTTGCTCTTGTAACGAGACAATTGGAGACGTGACCGTGACATCCAGTCCACCGCTAACACTCTCAACACCACTACTCTCTGCTTCACAAAGTTCAGAAATACGTGGTTCGTGGACTGGACAACTTTCAAAACCGTCACGCTGCCGAGACAGGAAATGCATGGAGGTAGTGACGGACGAGACCGTTTGATTATCACTCTGAGCCTCTGCCATGGAATTTTCATCTTCATCTTTGGCTGGATTGGAGTTCTGTAACTCCTGCTCGCGCAGGCGGTCGAAAAAGTGAACGTTTACATTCAGGTTCTGAGTCGGAAGTCCACTTTTTGTAGTGCGGGAATCGACGGACAGGCGCAAACCACTCAAGCGTGACAGTGATGCTTTGCCCTTCAACCGCTGCAGTAAATTACCGGACTCCGAATCGCTACTATCTGCTGAAGGAATCTTTGCTGCAGGATAATGAGAAAGTTTGGACCAGGAACCTCGGGACAGACTTGACCGCGCCGGCAAACTGCTACTGCTTGCAGCAACCAAACTGGTTGTGACCCGGTTGCTCATTCCAGCCGGAATGCGCTCTTCCGAGGATGAAGAGAGTGCGGACGACGGACTCCGCTTTGTAGCCGACAACGATCGGCTGGCCGACTCCCGAGGATAAACGGGCCGTGGGGACAGCGAACAATTTCCGATGACTGCTGGATACCGGCTTCCCTCTGTCAATGATGCAGCATCACTACCATCCTTCCTAGGAATGTTTGACAACAACTGTTCCGACATATTTAGTGGTAGCTGCTGCTGCTGCCGCCAGATTTCAAACGAAGCAGCTTCCCTCTCTGTATCCCTGCAACTCTTTGTATCTGATACTACAACTGAAGACTCAGGCAAAACCAGCACTTGGTTGGATTTCAGGCTCTCAGCACCAGATGGGAGACCGCGTTTTTCATCGTCCTCAGTAGCTGACGTCTGAATATCACGGTCTGTATCTTCTGCTGAAACAAATGTTTCTTCATTGGTACTGTCATCTACATTGTTAGACGAACGTTTAATAGCAGTATTGTCAGAAATTTTGATTTCTTCTGAACAGTGAGGAACTGTCACTGCATAAGCATTTTCTTCCACAGTACGGTTTCTCGCTGGGGATTTTTCTAACCGTTGGGCCTTTCCCGAGCCTCCAAATGCCTTCATCACTTCATCTACGAGTGAAGAACCCAAATCGAAATTCTACAATCCAGACAAACACAGGAAAAATAATTATCTTTGACGAAAAATTTCCACAGATAGAAAAACCACATGCAGCTGCACTGACCACTACAGCAACATTTTCCTCCTGTGATAACCATGAACTCTGACCTTAGATCTTGAACTTCGAACCTGAGATAGATAGTGTAAAGGTGAACCAGCGTGCTAAATATCTAGGTCAAAGGTCATCTAGTTCAATAGTTATTGCGTGACCAACACACAAGATTAACTGCTATACAACAGACCACTATTTAAGTCGCTGGTGGAAACTTTAATTAGTTTTCACATAGCAGTACTGTATCTGTCCAGCTCATTATGGATTAGCCAGGACACAAACAAAATCTGATATAAATATACAGGTACTTTACATGCATTGTACGTATTATTGTTACTGGCCTGCCTACACATAGTGTAGCGGGGGACAGACTAGTAACGGTCGCTGGCGTCTGTCGTCGTCTGTACTGCCGGGCCGGCGGGCACGCCGGCCGCCAAGTGCGCAGGCGGCCGACACAGCATGGCGGGCCAGTCGTGTTACGTCCCATTCGGGCGACACCTTGTTTCATTTTCCTTTCATTTTTTTTTAAATCAAGGCCACAACACAGCACATGATAGTGCTTTCGACATTCTACAACATGTCATGTTCTTCTTTCCTCCATTTTCTTCCAGGACTACAATTGTGTGCCAGTGTGCTGTTGCTGCTTACGATTTTCTTTGTTTTATAAAACATGACAAGCCCGAACAGCGCCTTTCCTTACAGCCTGCACTAAATTTGATCTGCAATCATATTGTACTGAAAAACCAAATCTAACATAAATTAGCCCGTGTACGGGACTGGCGGTTGACTCCTACTTACTGCCAACTTCAAAGTAACGTGACACAAAAATGGGGCGACTGAAAATGCGGGAGTGGAAAATGTGATACGGTCAAAAATGCAAGGGCGGAAAATGCAGGAGTGGAAATAGCAGGAGTAGATTGCACGGGTGAAAAATGCAGGAGTGGAAAATGCAAGAGTAGATAGCAGAGTGAAAAATGCAGGCGTAAGTCGTATGGAACACCAAACCGAGATTATTTTGAAAGAATCTTAAGTTATTTGAACTTAGTTCGTTAGAA
>Ga0209780_1004492_pt1 | contig 10748 bp, 9 predicted proteins | sample WorMetexBAHAMAS2_FD_187384 | JGI IMG/M metagenome (GOLD analysis project Ga0209780, IMG submission 187384) | Marine gutless worms symbiont microbial communities from Max Planck institute for Marine Microbiology, Germany - Inanidrilus exumae... | ecosystem: Host-associated > Annelida > Digestive...
CCAACAAATTTTGTTAAAGTCACAAGGCAAACTGTTTTGGCAGCCATCTTGCATGACAAAAATAACTGTGTAAAAAACAACAGCATCGTTAAGTCAGATACTATGTCACTACAACAGTTAGTTTTGTGTACATGACCGCATATCTGTTTATGTGGTGAAATCAGTTTCACGCAGAACAGTATCATTGAGTTTCAGACAAGTGCGCATCTGCAGGGACTTGTGCATCCTGCTGCGCCTCCCGCTACACAGCCAGTCACACAGTGAGAAAATCCGTTCTTCAGATGGCTGTGAGGCTGGTGCAGAGAGTACATCCTCTGCAAATGGTGCCAGCAGCGGCAGAGACGGAAAGTCTCCAGATCTCAGCTAGCCTACATAACGCACTTAGTGAGCAGTCAATGTTTGTGGGGAATAAAATGAAAATAAAATTAGTCGGCAATATTTGTCGTATTTCACTGAAATAGTTCTCATTTTCGTTCGTTTTCTTTGTCAAAATTTTAGTTTCTATCTCGTTTTCGTATTCTGGATCACTGTAATTCTAGTTCTAGTTTTCTGTAAACGAAGACCAATAATTCTAGTTCTCGTTTTAATTTTCGTAACGAAAACAACACTGATCTTGAGTGCTGCAACGTGTTACCTGTGCAGAGCAAAAACTGAAAAAAAACTAGAAACGCCTGGCAAAGTGCAAAACTCATTGGTTACTGTTCACCAAATTTTTATTTTGAGGAATATCGCTCAAGTGAATGAAATATCTGTCGTACTGAGATGAGTCCATTCCCAAATGTCATGATCCACAACTGATGTCTGAATAAATGTGCTGTCTATGAAACAGAAAGACAACATTAACTGACTACATATCTCCTCACAGCTAAATGCAGCACTAACGCTGACAGTTGACAAGATAAACAGAATGCTGTAGTTGGAAGTGCATCGTAAATGATGCAGAAAGAAGCAACTCACCAGCGCAAACTTGTTAACCTGAACAAACAACCGTTCAACATCCTTGTCTGTCACACTCAATGCATCTCGGCCGTTCTCCCTGTAACTGAATTTGAGAAAATTTCGCAGCCACTTGAGCTGGAACTCGCGATCTGGATACAAACTGAAATCTAGCATTTGAAATCCTAACACAAATGTACAACATAATTTACACGATATGTTAAGTGAGTAAGACATTTTTGCAATTACTTTCCATTATCTCAACTCCAACCAGTAGCAACAGCAGCTTCTAATAAAAATTAAAAACAAAATTTAACAAAAACTAAAACAATAAAGAATATGACAACAGGTTAATCCATGCAACTTCAAAACAACAAAAAATGTCAACAGTGTCTCTAAGAATTTACTTATTTAAAGTCCTTATTGTCTATAATAGCCAGCAATAATGACAGATTACTAAATACTGTATTGTAGTCATTACCGGCATAGTCACAGAAATGCATAGCTATATCGAATGCCTGGTAGTTGTAGGCTGCGTATTCAAAGTCAATAAAACTCACTTTTTCTGCCATAAACAAAAATAAACACTTTTTAACAAGAGCTCAGCTGTCACACAGAAAAGGCATCATGCCTCTGTTACATTAGTTATGCCTCGGTTAAATATGCAGCACTGTTATGGTACAGTTCGGTTCATAATCTATAACACAGACGTGATTCAACATAAATCTGGGGAAAGAGGTTTTTAAAAATCTGGCACCGGCAGGATCTCAACTCAACACTTATGGTACTACAGCAAGTCATCATCTGACCATAAAATCAACAATGAAATCTTCTGCGACATAAAAGACGCAGCCTACATATGAGTCAATCAGGAAACCAGAAAAAAAGATTACAAGAAAGTTTCTTGTAAACAAGAAACTCAATTGCTGCAGAGAGACCATGCAACGAGCACTGTCACTTTAAATTTTGTTATCTGTTGCTAAGCTATATAAAAAAAAGCCCAGATGACTGAAACCACAAAGGGATCGAGCGAGGTGCTGTGTTAGTAAGTTCGTGCTATGTTTCACGCGGTATGGGGGTTACTAAGGATTCAATTTTTGAAAGTGACATTCAAAGTCATTCAAGGGGATTGGCAATGGTGCCATTCGATAGGCCACGTACAATGACGGTTGAAGATTCCGCCTTCATCTTGAGGTCACTGTGGACGGTGTCACTCCCGTTTGGTCACACCTAAGTGACTTGACCGAGGCGCCGAGTCTCTTGTTAGAACTCGGGTGACTACCTGACATGATGACGCAACTGCAAAAATTTAGTACAGCAGAATGAAGTGAACAGTCAAAAGCATTTAGTTATTCACAACGTTACAACATAATCAACAAAACCTATTTCTGAAATCCTACCTCCCGTAGTTTCACTTCTTCCTCCTGGAATGCCTTCACAAACTTGCCCGGACCGTTTCTCCTGAGCTGCTCGGTTTTCGTTTTTCCTTATTTTTCATTTCTATGTCATGCATTAGATTTAGCTGGCCATCTTGTCAGCTTTTGAGTGCACATAAATACACCGTAACGTATTGTAGCTAAATTACTGGCTTTTAAAATTTAAAAGAAAACGTAAAAAGTAAAATATTACAAAATTAGTACAAGCTAATTTCAGATTATCACAGTGACAGATGAGTTGCATCAGAAAGGACAGTATGAAAAAAACAAGCTATACGGGTTGCACGCATAAATACGATCACAAAACGAGGTCACCACAACATTAAAAAGTCGTCCTGCACCAAGTATAAACATGAAAACCACAACAATCAAATGAGACTGATACAACTGTTACATACTAACAGTAGAACATCACCACTTACGTGCATCCACATCATAAATAACGTTCTGCAGAAGAAAATCATTGTGGCTGAAAACAACTGGTGAACCGAGCGTTGGCAAAATGTCATGCAACTCGTCAATTTCTTTTAGCAGCTGCTCACGACTCAGTGGAAGTGCTGAGACACTGTCAACAAGCACATACAAATGCACATACAACCACGCTAACAGACATCGTAGTCCTTGATTCCGCATTCCTGTTCTTGAGACCGCTCGAGACCTGAATTTTGTGCTCTTGGTCTTGGCACTTGTGGTCTTGGTCTCAAAGGACTAGTATCAGCTGTTTTTGAAACCGATGAATAATTTGGTAGCACGTATGCGTCGTATAATTACAATCCTTTCTGCACAAGTTAATAACATACAGTGCAATTTTTACAAACTTCACTAAAACTAATGCCGATTGTAAACCGTATAACAGACTGATGATGGTTGTTTTACAGTGTTTATGAAACTTTAGACTGCTATTATGAGCAATATGTATTTGTTTTATGTTTTATTTGCCGGTCTTGGTCCCGAGAAAGCTGGTTTTGGTCTTGGCACTTGTCTACAAGACTGAGTTTCCCACATGTTGCATGCCTGCCTGGCATCCAAGCACCAGTAACAGGTCATTGAAGGAAAAGCACACACAAGTGCACTTTGCTGCTGCCTGCTGGATACAGTTTTTCATGCTAATTCATGGATTTGGCATCAGCGCTAGCAGTTTCCAGAGATGGTACAACGGAGCACTACTCTTATAATAAATGTAAAAAAACTGTCGTTTTATAACAACGTGTAAGGCCCATAATTGACACATATTAAACAGAAAAATTCTTTTTGGCACGTCAAGGGCTGTGGACATAATACACAGTTTTTATTATATCCACGGCCCTTGACGTGCCAAAAAGAATTTTTGCAGTTTTATATGTGTCAATTATGGGCCTTACACGTTGTTATAAAACGACAGTTTTTTTCTTACATTTATATTTGCAGTTTTTCTACTAAATTTATTTTACAGATCTATATTATTGCACAAGCCTATTTACAGTGTTGCGGTTTTGCAAAAACGAACGGATGCCATACTGGAATACTGCTTGCGGTTTCAATTTGGTAATCGTCGTCATTAACACATCGTTCTCTGACGCATTTTGCTTACTTGTCCCATCCCACTGGAAAATTGCATCAGAATACACCTGAAAGATTACGGAGCAAATTCTCACTGTATACTGTATAGCAGAGTGTATACAGTATACTACACAGTCATACAGCTTAAAATAAACAAGTAACACACTGGTGTGTCAATTTGTGGCTCGGAAGTCTAGTCGTTAGGGCAGTGGACTTACAATTAATGGTTATGAGTTCTAATCCCTGCAATATGGCGATTTTGCGATCCTTCAATATGGCGGCCGCCGTTATCTTGATTTAAAAATTTTTGAATTTTTCAAGGTCGGACACGCCAGGACGGTCGAACTGCTTTACTGTGCCAAATTTCGACTAAACCGCTCAAATTGTGGCGGACATATGGTGATTTTTTAAAATTTTTCAAGAGGGCGGCCGCCACTATCTAAAATTATTGAAATTTCAAATTTTTAATGATCGGAACGGTCAAGAAGGTCGAACATGTCATCGGGCCAAATTTTGTCGAAAGCGCTTGAACCGTGGCCGAAATATGGTGCTTTTTGATTTTTCAAGATGGCGGCCGCCGGCATCTTTGATTTTTAAAATTACAAATTTTTAACGGTCAGAGCGGTAAAGAAGGTCGAACTGCATCAATGTGCCACATTTCGTCAAAATTGCTCAAACCGCGACCGACATATTAAGATTTTTCGATTTTTCAAGATGGCGTCCATCGCCATCTTGGATTTTCAAAATAATTTTTTTAGCGGTGGGAACGGTCAAGAAGGTCAAAATGCATCATTGTGCCAAATTTCGTCGAAATAGCCCGAACCGCGGCTGAGATATGTGAGTTTCAATATTATGCTAGTTAGGCTTGAAAATGCCTATTCACGCCCCTTTTTGGGGGGTTTTTGGGGCACATTTCCCCCAAATGATGTCACTCATCGTCCTAACCCCCAAAAGGACCGTCCTTGGGCTGAAACACGTCATTTGAGCCATAAAGCGTGAATATCGGTCGCGTGGTTCGAGCTGGGCGTGTGTGCGAGAAAAAAAAGGACAGGACAGGAAAAAAGTCACAAAAGGGTTATATTTCACCTATTTGGGGAGAAGCCCCCACTGAAGCGATGTAAAAGAAAATTTGTTTGGTAGGTGATGTTCTCGATGTAATCACGTGTGCCAAGTTTCAGAATGAAATTATAAGGGGTTACGATTTTACAGGGGGTCGAATTTTACATTTTTCCTATTGATTTCGAATGGGCCTTACAACAGTGCAGCGCTACTGCGCTGCCTGTGATTTCAGTCCAGCCTGGGCATGGAACAGGCCTACTCTTACTGTCTCACAGCTCTAGGGCCTGCACGAGACTCTACACAACCAAACTATTTTACTGGACAATAACAAAAGCAAGCATGACCGTATGCCTGTCCGACAGTGTCTGTAAGTCTATCGTTGTCTCTGTTACTGCCACTGCAGTCGTTGTGGTCTGCTGCCTTCACTCACTGACTTATTAAACCGAGAATGAATACTGCCGTGTAGCACCGTAAAAATGTACAGAGCTTTCCTGTGTGTACCTGCAGTGCCTTCCAATGCTTTTCAGTGGGCCGGACAACCCTCAAAATTTTGTTCCTTCCGCGGGAGAATCTCGACCTGCCCCCCATCTAACACCTGGTTCCTCGGGTCCATCCAAACCGCAATTTTGGTCAGTTCAGCCATTTTTGAAGTGCTCATGGATGTGACAACAGAGATACCACACTACTTCATCTGTAGCAATAGGCTGCATGCAGATACTGCTGCAATGCGGCCCAATAATATGAGACATCAATCAGAACACTTATAGGAATATATCGATATCCACATCACATGAGCACATTTTCTAATTCACCATCGTTCAATCTAATCACTGACAAACCTGGCCCGTTTCTGTGGATCTGTGCTGTCAAAAGGACCGAGATCAATCCAGCTATACAGCGCCTTAAACAGTGCCGGTGACGTATCAATGCTGACATCATCACCAAACTCAGCTGCTACATCAATTGACTGCAGACGAGCTAAATGCTGTGCTATCAATCTACAATGCACACAAAAGTCAGTTTGTCCAATGTCTAAACAACGACAAACAAATAACATGAAATTTACTAATTTCTTTGTTCACCTAATGATTTAGTAAATAGAGAAACCTGATACATGTAACTGGTTACTGGACTGCTAAAGTGACAGTAAGTAAATTTCACTGACAGCATCTGTATAAATGCATAGGAATGTAAAAGGCAAACACTAGACTGTAAACAGCCACAACTGCAGAATTTTGTTTATATGTGCAGAAATCTCAAAGAAAAGCTGCACAGCGCTGACAGCAGTGACACTGACAGTGCCTTGACATCTTGACAAGAACAGTCATGCAGCATGTAAAAATTGCTCAAATCATCTCCCCCAATCCAAAAAAAGCTTTTAGGGAGCCCAGTCCCCAAACACAGAGTAATTCCAGACCAGAAAGTTTATAAACTAAAACTGTGACTATCAATCATCAATAAATCAAATCGAAATTGCTTGTTTACCATTGACCTCAACATACACTGACTTCATAGAATCAACTGCGAATGCTCAAGTTCGTTGAAAGTCAACAAAGTGGAAAATTTTTCTGCTTACTTTGCTAGTTAAGTGCTCTCGAATGGCATTTTCACTGTATTGGTCTCAACAGTAACTGTCTTAGTCTTGGCCTTACTGCCTTGGTCTTGTTATCTCAAGGAAGTTCAAAACACTTGACAAGTGAGGAGACGCATCACTTAATTGACAAATTGGCTGACATACGACAATTTTGTCACTCGCCTTCATTTATTTTGGTCATATCCGTTTTATTTGCCATCAACAGTCTTCCACAATTCCATGGTCTGTGGCCTCTCTTTTCAAGGGCAATGGTATGTACATGCGACCTCTGCACCAGTAGAATGCATACTGTCACAAAGTGGCATTATTATACAGCTGCACCGGACCAGAATGTGAGACAATTGTTGGAGATGCTGATCTTTCATAAGTGTAATGCTTGACAATACAGTTGACATTTTGAGCACAGTGTTCATTAGTGGGCTCAGAAAATGATAAACAGCAACTGTTGTTTTGTTAGGCCTAATACGTTTTAGTTGTTTAACATTATTGGCCAGCCAATTAAAATTCACATCAACAATGCCATTTTGTGATAATATGCATTTTACCAATGCAGAGTGGTTGCAGGTACACACCATATCATCGAAAACAGAGGCCACAGACTGTGGAATTGTGGTAGCCAGACAGCACAATGAAGATGTAAATTCAAAGTTTTGACTAAAATAATATTCTGACATCATGATAAAAGAAAAATTACTGACAACATTTCATTTTAGTGTGAAATATCTGGAAATTGTTTCATTTTCAGCAAACTGACAAAATTTATGGTGAATTTTGTCTCAGTTTTTCACTGTGACATCAAAGTGGACTTATCAATAAACTATATTACCTGAAAATGGATAAAACAAAATGGAACTAGCAGTAACAGGAGCAATAAAGGTGACAAAAGTGCTTAATTTATGAGATGTGTCTAGTGTCTCACTGTGTCTGCACATTGGTCTGAAGGTTACTGTCTTGGTCTCAGTCTTGGTCTTGAGACCCAGTGTCTTGGTCTTTGACTCTTGCTCTTGAGGGTTACTGTCTGGGTCTTGGTCATAAGACCCAGCGTCTTGGTCTCGGTCTTGTCCTTACTGTCTCGATCCAATCACTGATCAGAATAGCACTAAAACAAAGAAATACCTCTGTATTGCAGGCTTTTGTGCCAATTCCAAATTAACCGCAGTACCTGACACAAATCCATATGCTAGGCCATTTTCAAACCGACAGAAGATTGGTGCAGCACAATCATTGCTGTTAAGTACCACCGTTGCTTTGATTTCCCGTTCACGGTTAATTGTAAGTTCACTTTTCTTTCCATAAATTCGAACAAGAACAACATCATCTGGATTCATGGAACAACCAATTAGTTTGTTTGTGTATCCGCCTGTAAAGGTCTGCATACAACAAGTTATGATAACTTGTGAACTGTATAAGTCAATCCATCATGGGCTGGCAGCAACGTGGCATAACTCTGAAAATATAGTTTAGGTAGGAAATTACAATGTCTAGGTAGGATACACATTACACATACACAATTACAGTGTGCAATTATTATGAGAAACTAACTGCACTTGGGCACAATAATATGTAGTAGCCTAAAATAGCCCTCACTAGCAACTGACTCTCTTTCTCTATATCTAATGTAAGTAAGTAAATCTTTATTATTACTCATCAAACGTGAGTAATGCATAAGCATTTGTATAAATGAAACACAGCACGTAATGTGAAACAAAAAAGCAAAAAACAGACAATTATACAATCATTATACAATAATACAATTATACAATACAATCTGTTTGTTTTTGTACATATGTAAGTCATTTTCTGCTGTTAATGATCAATGATTAACACTACTGTTTTTGATTTTTTACATTCCTTCCCACTGCAAAATGTTGAAGCTGCTAAAGTGTCAATCTAAAATCCTATCAAAAATTGTGATTTTTTTTTGCTCCTGAAAATTGTGATTTTTTGCTCCTGAAAATTAGGGAGGATCTCCCCAAAACTAATGCTGCGAAAGTGTCCAAAAGATAGTTTGGACCTAAGTGCCGAACTGTCTCTTATATGGACCAAAGTTTCATAACCCACAGTTGGAAGTTTCTCACCCGAAGGACCAAAGTGTCTTGTCATATTTTTGGGTAGACTGCATCACTATGTACACGAAGTCAGTTCTGGTAGCTGATTGGCTGTCATGTACAGTCAATGGGCAGCACTACCCAGCAATTGCACTACCCGTTTGCTGATGTAGCTGTAGTACTCAGCTCAGAAAACACCAACGACAAGAAGTCAATAGTTCATACTTTATCATTAAAAGAGGTTTTTGTGGGTAAGTATAAGAAAAAAGGGCTAGGTCTTTTGGGGGCATAGCAGGAAGAAAGAAGCAATAGAGTACGTATAAACACGACTGTCGGTCGCTGATTGGCTATAGTGTACATAGTCAATAGGCAGCAAAGTGTACACGACTTCGGGTACATAGACATTACCTATATTTTATATGCCTAAAATGTTTCAGCACTCTATTCGTCACCATCGCGCATTTTTATGCTATAGATCGAATTCTGTGGACACTTCGGCACTGGCACTAGTGCCGCTAGTGCCGAAATGTCCCCAGCCTAGGACCTAAGTGTCCAAGCCCTAGGTCCGAGGTGTCTGAGCCTTAGGACCAAAACGTCTTCATGTCAAAGTGTCTTGGGTCTGAAGTGTCCAGATAGTTTGGCACTAGGCCGAAGTGTTCACTTCAGCACTTGGCACTAGTGCCGAGCTGTCTTGGTGCCAAAGTGTACTTTTGGGTCCGAAGTGTGTTAGCCAGATCTCCGTTTGTGCGTCTCTGAGATTAGAGTTCTAATTTCTAAACAGTAAACATGAAAACAAAGAAAGTCAGCATTAGAACATAAGATCGCCCTAAGGAGGAATGGGCGACAAAAAACGTTACCTTGAAATGTATGCTTTCGGTCGGCCACTCAGGTCGAATATGCTTCAGCAGTTCTTTGACGCCTCCGTCTAATGGCTGAGCAACGTCAATTTTCAACGGAACATACGGAACTGGATAAACACACGTTCGATAATCAACGGTTGCTTCTGAAGAATTCAGTAGAAGACCGCTGATATTCATATTAATAACAATTTACAAACTTCGTACTTCGATCGACAAATCCTCGAAAGACTTGAACAGACGCCCACTGACCCAGCCTGGACCATGGCCCCTGGAGTGGACTCCGGCCGACTGTTAAAACTTCCGCCATGAATTTATATATTCTATGTAGGAGTATAGAATATATAAAATTTCGCCATATATAATACAGCTTTGGTGATATACCCAGTTAACCGAAAATTCGATTAACTTAAGATAGCGGCCAGCTTCTAGCCTTGTCTCAACTTCATGCTTGTCTTTTTGCATCAGACCTGTTACATGAAATATTAAGCTAGCGGTGTTTGATGTGTTTGTGATAGTGAGGTTGACTGTATATGTGGGATTGTTTAAAAATACATACAAAAATTCATACCGGCATTACCGACTGCTAGCAACTTTCACCAGTGGAACAAAAGCCTCATGGAAATGCCCGCTTGACGAAAAAATAAGACGGTTAATACGTTATCAATCAGCGTTCACCGCATTTTGGGACAAAGTTGCACAGAATAGAGCGCTAACGCTAATCTATTCGTTAAAGGAGTCGCGCAACTGTTGAGAAGTTGCGCGACACGCCATGTCACACTTCAAAGTTCAACAACACTTGCGATTTTGTCGCGCGATAGTTGCGCGACGAAATCGCACGACAAAACCTCAAATTTGTGCGTGTGTCGTCGTCAGCTGCTAGGGATGTTCCAACCTAAATACCGGTAGTTATTGGTTAATCGTTATACGTGTTCGTATTCGTAATCGTTACGTGGGTCACTTTGAGCGCAAATTTCAGCAGGAAGGGGGTGGGTCGTATACCAACGACTCTTGGTGTCAGAAAACTAAAGAAAGACCCTGGGCTATCACGTGGCCTTGTTTGAGTGATCCTACGTTTAGCCGTTCTGATACAACCCTAATAACAATTTCTCGTTAGCCCAACGTTGGGCCAACCACAAATTTTATGTTGGCCCATCGTTGGCAGCCAACGTTGGGCCATTGTAATTTTGCTCGTAGGGGCAACGTTGGGCCTACCTTGGTTTGCCAACAACGAACCAACGTTGGGCCATACCTTTCGCCAACGGTATGGCCCAACGTT
>Ga0209780_1004493_pt1 | contig 10747 bp, 7 predicted proteins | sample WorMetexBAHAMAS2_FD_187384 | JGI IMG/M metagenome (GOLD analysis project Ga0209780, IMG submission 187384) | Marine gutless worms symbiont microbial communities from Max Planck institute for Marine Microbiology, Germany - Inanidrilus exumae... | ecosystem: Host-associated > Annelida > Digestive...
CAAATCCTCCCCCCCCCCCTTAGTTTCACTTCTTCCTCCCGGACTGCCTCCACGGACTTTTGCCTGCACCGTTTCTTCTGAGCTACTTCAGTTTTTGATTTTTATTTTTTTCATTATTTTTCGTTTCTGGGCCGTGCGCTAGATTAAGCTGGCCATCTCGTCAGCTTTTGAGCGCACGTAAATCTACCTTATCGTATCGTATCGTATCGTACTGCTGCTGCTTCTACTTTTAGTTATTGTTTACATACGCCTCCAAATCCACGGAACGGTTCAATCTTTTCCCTCACGAGAAACCTGCGCATGTCTACATCACCGAACGCAGCGTCCAGCAGCTGCAAACAAAACAACAACAACGATACAACAAGACACGTCAAAACGTCGTCTGCTGTGACTCAGCGTAGATGAACATGGTCGATAAATCAGTGTACGTGCGTCACTAATACAGGTCAATAAATCAGTGCATCACCAGTACAGGTGAGCTGACTTACCTTATTCCGTGGTATCACGACAGCATTTCCGTGACGTTGTCATAAATACTGCCACACTTACTGGAAGTTTGCTGGCCACAGAAAGTCTTTCTGTTCCAACCAATCCACTGTTCATCACAAATCTAGTATTCACGGCATTATCATAAGTAACGGTTCACCCAAGTGCCGTTAATTTAATCCTTTTAACTGTTATGATAAGTCGACATGTATGACGTACTGTATTGATGAAGTAGCACCCAGGTTCAATTGTCAGCACCATGCCAGCCTCCAAGTCCCTTGCCGTACGCAGACACTTTATACCGGGCTCATTAATTCTCTCCACACCCTACAATCACATATGGACATGGCACACGGACGGACAGGCGGAGTTGAGATATGAGGTGTATCAGTATAATAATAATAACCGAGATGATATTTATGGTGCTGTCATCCATCATGGCAAAGCCATTGTGAGAGTTCACCTGGTCATTCATCATTTGATGAATGCAGACTCAACGCCGAGGTGGCCGCCAACCCTCAGACCAAGCCAACCGACTTGGACTGCGAGTCCGCCAGAAAGAAATGGCAGCTACCGTCCACATCCACCGTCGCCATTTATTATTACTCAGCCCGAGAGCTGATACTTATTTTACCGTCCCACGGAGGGTGGAAGGCTGAGTCAACCTGAGCACTGCAGTAAGGGTGTGCAGCCCGTGCCCAAGGCTGTATATCGCAGTGGCTGTCGTGATAAACACAACCGCCTGCGGTGAGATTCGAACCTGGGTCCTCTCACACCGCAGTCAGGCATGTTACCACTAGACCACTGCGACACAGCAGTATAAACAAGCATGAACACAGACGGAGAACGGTACACTACGTCAGTGACATCTGCCAGTACACAGGTGTCAGCAGTAACAGGTAATGTAATATATACGTTTATTCACCGCAAACCAAGGTAGACATAAAAGATAAGCAACAAAACCAACATGACAGACATTCTAACAGACAAACTAGCAGACTACACAGAGAACACATAAAACAAAACTGTCGATATTTACACAGATGACAGCAGTAACAGAATACATACAGGTAATGTAATATATACGTTTATTCACCGTAAAGCAAGGTAGACATAAAACAGAAGCAACAAAACCAACATGACAGACAGACAAACTAACACCTACACAGAAAACACATAAAACAAAACTGTCGATATTTATACACCCTCGAAAATGATTTTTTTAAATATGGTAATGGTGTCTCTATGAATATACTCAGCATCCAGTCTCTGAGAAACGACAGTAAACAACTATCATGAAAAGTAACTACTGTGGATTATGTAAGAGATGTAATGTAAAGCAATACAGTCAGTCACCTTTGGGTAACCTCCAACATCATGGACATCAAGACCCATGAGGTGTCCAAGTCCATGAGGCATGAACGTTGCTCCCAGGTGGGCTGACATCATCTCATCAACATCTCCAACCAGCAGTCCTCCAGTCTTGAGACATTCCAGGAGGACTCGCTCTGCCAGACGATGCATGTCGACCCAGTTCACACCTGGAATACACACACAAACATACTAATTGTCTTTTGCCACCTGTCCATCTTACCCAGGCGCTTGTCTGTTACCTGTATTAACTATTGTGCATCCCATCACAGAGTGACGAAACTACATCGTTAACACACCTGGTTTCACCTGCTATCATAGAGCCATCGTTAACACGCCTGGTTTCACCTGCTATCATACAGTGATCGTTAACACACCTGGCTTGCAAGCGTCCATGACGGCTCTGTTAGCGGCCAGCACAGCTTCGTAGACGAACTTCTGCTGAGGCGTAAACTTGCCGTTCACTGGGAATGTGCAAGTTATGTCCGACACATAGCAGTAGTATTCACCGCCCATGTCAAACAAGCTGCTCACACACACAGACACGCAGACACACGTTGAATGGCCATCAAAGGGCAGCTGAACCCTGGCTAGCTGGCTGCTGCTCTATCTTGTGACTGGTGTAACACTTTTCTGTGGCCAGATGCCCTTTGTCATGGAATCAATCCTTTCTATACTCAATGACTATTGACAGAATGGATACCCCTCCGAGATGTCACATTTTCCAAAGCCGGCACACACAACCCACCTCCATCTTAACAGTGTTTCCATATGAACCTCGCTCAGCTGGTTCTCCGTTCAGTTTTCTTCATCAGCACAGAACCATCACAGATTAGTTGCACAATTTTTTATCGGACATGCGTCTTTCCTGTCAGCCAATCGACAACGAAATGCAATAATAATAATAATGAGTGCATTTATATAGCGCAAAATAAATAGTCCTCAGATGCGCTAACTCGGGCGATAAAACAAGCAAGCTTTCAGGTGTCTGGCAAAAGTCGCCGCAGACAGTGACGAGACTCACACTCCATCAACACCACATACTGTCAATGTTCAGCGTCATCTAACCCTGTCTTCATCAACCATGCACTCTCCATCAACACCACATACTGTAAATGTTCAACAATATTCAGTTCAACGCCTCACACAGTACAGCAGCTAGCAACATAAATGATCAACTTTGTCAGTCAATCAAATCATAAGACGGCATACTCCTTAGAGACCACAGTGTAGGTGGGCAACCGTCATTAGGCCTTGAGAGCCCATGCACAGTTAAACCAATCTGCAAACTCAATTAAACTAAAAAACATTGGCAGTCGTATCGACATGCCGGCAACAGTCATAGCAGCACGCGTCACTAGCAACTGTGCGACCATGACAGTGTTCACAACCACGTGACCTTAACCTTTGACCTTTTGACCTCTGGGTCACTTCATCCGAGCGACTGTTATAGAGTATATGTGTACCAACTTTGGTGTTGATAGCTCAAGCCATTTTCCTTTTAGAGCGTGGAAATAGAGACAGGCAGACAAACAGACAGACGCGACTGAATGCCCTACCTACGCTGGCGGCTGTGCCAGCGTAGGTAATAAACATAATTAATAATGACGTGAAAAATGCTAGAACTGACCACAAATCTGCATCATTGATCTGTCGACTGTTTGGCTCCGCAGCATGACCATAGTGCAGAACGGCTGCATTCTCCCCACTCCGAGTCAGACATAAAAAACACCAATTACTTCAGTTGCAATTATATCATGAGCTAGAACTTCAACTGAAGTCACTCACACGATAACTATCACATCATCTTGTGAAAGTAAAGTAAAGTAAACAGTGTATAGCAGTTTAGCATCAACTTAGCTCTTCACCGCTACAGGAAACTCACATGGCGTATGGGATCACACAGTGTTATCTGCCACCCGACAAAGGTGAGAATCCGGCCTTTACCCCCAGCCAAAGCAGGTACTCCATTTAGCAACCCCAGAAGGATGCAAGGCTGAGTTGACCTATGTTACGTGAAAGCCTCCGGCCGGGAATTGAACCTGCGACCTATAAATCGCAAGTCCAATACCCTACCGCTGAGCCACCACTTGTCAGAGCTACAAAATTACCACATCAGCTACATCTTACAGACAAATCACAAACAACTGATTAATAAACACATTCATGAACATTATTTTCCAGTTTTGTAATGCCAATATAAACAGATACAAATAATGAATAAACATGAAAGTTCAAAAGACCTGCAGCAGAATCTTAAAGGCTGCTCAAAATTAAACAAATAAAAAAGAAATGTGGAAAACAGTATATAGAACGGTGTACCTGGCACAGATACAAGTGTAGCTGACATGACGCATCCCACCATGAGAGTAGCAATGCTGGAGGAATACACTACAACCACACGGCATTGACTACTACAACTCACTGTAACTGATACCATGGCACTACTGGCCATCCAGTGCTTCAGCTGGTTAGAGGACCACTGCTACTGCTAGCATCCATTATTATCATATGTCACTACAACAAAGCTATGCCGGCCATGACAATGATGTGGGCTTGCCATTGTCTGTCTGTCTGTCTGTCTGTCACATGCTGATACCACGTTAAAATGATGGCTATGAAATCCAGACTTTTTTCACAAGATTATAACCAGCAACGCTAGCTCTCTTACACAAATTATGAAATTGATATTTTTCAGGGAATCCATGTCAGGCAATTTTAAACCAAGATAGCTATTTCTCACAAACAACATAAAATGAAGTCCAACTTACTTCAAACTACTAATAGGAAGTCATATCCACCTTATTCACTAGTGACATTTCCAACGACTGCAAATTTGTACAGCCGACGTGCAGTCTGTATGTGACATTCAGTTTCCCGGTTTACCAACGAAACCTCAAATTTCATCAAATCTTGAAACAGGAAAGTTATCAAATCTGTGGAGCTTTTATGGACTGTTATCACTGAGAGATTGCATAAATAACACATTATCTATCAGCAACATCTAATAATATTCATACCGATAAGACGTGCTAACAAAAGAGCAAAATAAACTGTAAATTAAACATACAGAAAGAACTGCAGACACTGTGGAGTCACAAATAAACAGCTAGAAAATAAGATGAGAAACAAGAAACAAACCTTTCAGCCTGATATTCATATATCCCGGGCTTTACTGACGTCATCACCTGAAGATAGGCAATCACAAAATAGGTCAAATGAAAGTCAAAGAAAGGTCGGAAGTTCACTGGCACATACACGGATATTCATGACCTAACTACCATCATCATTCACACAATAAGTGGATCACACAAAAGTAATAAACAAACACCGAGGAATTAGTGACATTCACAGAAACAACTGAGTCATTTAGAGTCACAGGTAAGTGCCTATATACAGTCATTCATACACACAGGTGAGTGCCTATATACAAGTTCACACCCACATACAGACATTCATATACACAGGTAAGTGCCTATATACAAGTTCACATGCACATACAGACATTCACCCTCATACAGACACAGATAAATGACCTTTTTGTGTGCGTCGCTGCTGATCTTGTTGGCGTATCTCAACACGGCCATCTCTAAGTCTGTCTTTATCACACGACTGCATGCAACAACAGACAGACACTCCACAGATAAATAAGTAAATGTCGTGTACTTCCCTCAGACATGCATAACTGTATTGACAGTTTTCTACAGCAATTACTGCTTCAACCACGAGTGCCAAAACACTGAAGGCAACAGATGTTGATGTGTTGGTTTTTAACACCAGCTTCAAGATTCAAGGATGTGGACAACTGCCCACAAATTGTTGTTATTTATCTGTAGTCTTTGTCACAGTGTAAACTAAATCCGACAGTCAACTGCAAAAACGGTTCATGTGTGTGCACACAATACAGAACAGAACAGTTCTGATGATAAGCAGTCATCATTGCCACAAGGCAGGGTCACATTTGCTGCAGATAAAAAGAATTTCGTATCAGATTCCTGTCATGGTTTTGTTCCCTTCAGCAAAATAACTCATGAATTACCAGAAAATCACAAAAAAATCACAGCATAACTTACCATTCAGTAATCTCTGGATGAAGAATCGAGTTGTTTACCTTGAACCTGATAATACATAAATATAATAATATTAGAACATATAAATTAACAAGTAATCATGCTATTAACAAAAAAAACAAATTAAATATTTCCAAAGCACATGATTTTAGTTATGTAAACATCAACATTTAACCACTCATTACTTTCAAACAATGACACATTTTGTACATGTAAACAAGGTAGTTTTTTAACACTGACACATCGAGACACTCACCCGTTCATTCCCTTGAAGCATGCTTCTCTTGTGTATGCTCCGCTGTCTGTATTCAACCCATACTGGAACAAACGAACAACGCATACTCACAGTACAAATGCTCACAGATAATTGATGATAGCATGCATGCAGGGTACCGTAACTGTGTGTGCTAAATTTCACAGCAGGCGGGTTATAACTGCAGAAAAAACTGAGTCAGTTTTTGTAAGCAGCATACAACTGACGTTTTACTTCCTATGTGGCATATGTTGTTGTTCCTCTCGAGATAGTGACACTGCAAATGTTTCCAGTGCTGTAGCTACAATAACCTTCAGACGTCTCTCAAGGGTTTTGACAACGTCACAGTTTACGAGAGCACATAGAATGTTCCAAGTAGTGTTTCTCAGCAACTACACTGCTATCTTGTATCGCTTCATGATAGCGATATATTCGTCAAAAATCACGTATTTTTCCAACTCAAAAATGCTGTGCTACAATTTCAATAACAAACAACAAATTGAAATCTGAGACAAACACAAAATGACAGCAGTGCACTGAATACCAGAGTAAGGATCACTGACGGGTCTAGGCACTTGAATACAGACAACATCTAAACACACCACACAGCAACGGCAACAGTAAATGTTAACTGCACGATAACAAACTGATAAACATTTAATTAACGTAAGTTATTCATTCCAAATACAGTACAGACAGAGTGTAGGTAAACTAGAACATCTTCTCCCTAGCAACGGTAAGTGGGCAGTAAAACGTTTACTCCAACAGAATCCTCTTCCTGGGTGTGGCTAACATGGGTTGAACTGTATAAAGGCTGCAAAATTGTTGTTGTTGTTGTGATTTTACTATAAAATGTCGAGTTTAATACGCACAATTTTGACCACTATTGCTGCTCTCAAAGCTGTGCTGACACTTGCGTGATATGCTTCAAAGCAAAAGAATAATCAAATCATACCTTTTTCTAACTGAAAAATACAAATACTAGATGGAAAGTACTCTGAGAGAGTACAATAATCCCCACGAAAGCAATCACTGAGTTTATTGACCGTTACGTTACCGTTCGCGGATATGATTCAGCGTGCTAGTGTAAATGTAAACAATCACCAGTTTACGGAGTTTTTTTGACGGTTATTTCCACATCCCTCTACCGATCATAACGAAACATGAACTTGGTCTTCCCTTCCCCCTAGGAACCTTTGCATAAAATTTGGTGCAAATCCGTCCACAATTTTTTAGTTATCGTGGTCACAGACAGACACACACACACAAATCAACGCTGGTGAATACATATTCCCTCTCTTTCGCGGAAACAATAATAATAAGCTTTAACAATATAAACTACACATACTACAATTAATGCTGCTATTATTGTTTTTGTTTAATTGGCGTAGTGTTGCGGAATAACTCCAGGTGAGGTCAGGTGTGCAAACCTGTCGGATATAACGAGCAAGTTTCTACAGTACCTGTCATCAACAGCATCAACGCATCGAAAGCAAATGTATCAAAATGAGTCTTCAAATATGATAGAAAACAGTGACAAACAGCACAGTCACTGGATCAGCATGACCTCATCAACATAGTGGACCTCATCGACTCCATACTTGGCCTTGAAATGCTCTGGTGGATAAATACTGGACACAACACAACATGCTGAGCAATTCATTTCATTATTACAACTATCACCACAGCTATGACAATGAAGATCATCATTAACATTATCACAAATTTAAGCAAATTGAAGTCAACGAAAGACGTGGTGGATGCCGTTAACAAGGATATGAACAGCTTTGTTCTGTTCCCACTGGATGAGTGCTATTTATACACACTGCATGACATCTGACCAACAGTATCAAAGAAACGAACCTGTCACTAGCAGATGACAATTAAGTCAACTTAATTAAAGATGTCAAGAAGAGCAGTCATCATGGGTGACTGATCTTTCCGTGTGACGGCTGCTCGTGCATGGAACACTCTTCCAACAAGTGTCACTACAGCTACTTCCCTGGCTTCGTTCAAAAGACAATTAAAGACATTTCTTTTCACTAAGTCGTTCCCGTATTTTAGTCTGTGTACCGTGTCCTAGAAACACATTTGCTCATGCCACGTTAATCTGTACCTTTCTAACTAACTAACTAATTAGCAAAAATTGAATGCAAATTTTGCCTTAAGTCTGGCCATTAGCCTTTGACATAGTGTTCTCATCAGGCGTATTTGCAGACCTGCAGCTGAAACTTGCTGAATAGGAAACTAACTGAATGCATTGGTTGCAGGTGCCTCTGACTGATTGATGGAGTTAAGGTTTTACGTCCCACCCGACACAAAATAGGTCATTATCGGGACGTTTTTTCCAGCCAATCTCTTGGCTTAGTACTGAAAAACTAGAACAAACACAACAAAGCAAACATACATCCGTAACAAAATATACTACCAGATAAAATGAACCCCAAAAAACTAAGCCAGGTTTGGTCGCCTCCTACGACCTCCGGCCTGGAAACGGCCTGGTTTCAGCGCTTCATAAATTTGCCACTTACTTACTTACTTAGACATTTACCCACTTACTTACAGTCCGGGACCCACACAGGGCCAGGTGCCTCTGAAAGCTTGTAACTGAATGACTAATGCATTCACTTGCTGATTATGATAATGAACAAAGACAAACATACTTGCCACTCCAGACAAGATAAGATTCTGGCAAGCGCGGAATGAAGAGTACAGACTTGCCAATATGAACATCAAGTGCTCCATAGAAGTCAGGCTCCAGCACACCGAATGTCCAGTGAAAGTACGATTCCTTCAACAACAGTATACGTGAGTACAACTCAGAGCCATTATGCACTGTTTACTTATGAGATAAGTATGTAATCCACATTTCATATAACTGTCTCTTCCAAAGTGGAACTTACAAGCACTGGTAAGTTCTGGAACGTGAACCGAAGCAAAACATAAACAATATTTCCAAGCACTAACATAACACCAGCAGCCAATGGTCACCCTATAAATTACGCAATGTTTACTCTTTCTCGTTCAGTCTCTCCATACCGTTACATAAAGCAGACGTTATCATTCTGCAATGGTATATTTTTACAGGCAATATACCCTTCTCAAATGATGAAGTCAAAATACTGAAGACACCAAAATCCATTACGAAAGCAAATTTATAACAACTCTTCATAATAGAAAACAACAACATAACACAAACATGACAACGCTTTCGAGGCACAAATCACAAACCTGTCTAAATGGTGTGTGACAGACATCAGACGAATATCGCTGGAAATCGCTGGATTTTCCACCTTCCAGCAAAACAACTGCCTTCTCATCAACTTTCTTATCTTTCAGTCGCTGTAGCAACCGTTTCCGGTTGAGATCATGCAGAGCCATTGGCACACTGTGGGTGTGGAAGCCAAGGTTGTATGCATTGGCACTTTTCCTAAACAAAGTAGTAAACAAGGAATAACAGAATAAATTTAGATGACATGGGGAAATAGTAAACAAGTAAGAGGTGAGGCTCAGTTTCGTAATAGGCCTAACGGGTAATGGGAGGGAGGAAGACACAACTGACTTACCCATCATCAGAAGAACAAGGAGCAGAAGACATGACTAACGAATCACAATTTGTCGTTAGTCAACGTGCAGACAGAGATGAAGCAAAGTACACCGTAGCCTCTACAACGAATGTCACGACTTGACTTTATCTATAACTTTATCAAAGTTTAACGACACAACAAAAACAAACCCAAAACGTAAACAAACCCACGTCACGAGATTAACGAATAATAAGTGACAGTGACAATGAGTTGAGACGGGCGCAGGTAATCCTCTATTCCCGCATCTCGATAAGACAACATTTATATACAACTGGTTGACCTCCAGTTCCAGTCAGGTCAGCGTTGAAATTAACCTCTTGATTAGACCAGTGTTTATCAAGTCTATTCTTAAAGGTATTAATTGTATCACTCTCCACCACCGCATTTGGTAGACTTTTCCACGCATTGACTATTCTAGTGCAAAATGCAAATTTTCTTAAAGCTCATCTTTACTGCAGCATGTGGATCATAATAATTGTGAACTAATTTTAAAACTTCAATTATGTCTCTGTTGCATTTTTGCTTCACCATAAGCAGACAGTCGTTAAGTAACAGTAAACTTTTAGGAATGTAATGTTAGTATTGTTAATAAACGCTGATACAGACTTATGAAGCGACGTGGCGTTTGCCAATTAACTAGAAGTCGCGATATGTCTCTTGTTTGTTGCTAGCCCGCAATGTCGGACGTATGCGGACACACCTGCCGAAGCAGCGCACCTGCCGAAGGCCTTCGTACAGTACGCTCACGTCATTAACGTGCACGCCGAGGTTCTCACCTCGGTATCTCACCTCGGATGGCCTTCCAGGGCAATGCGTCTGGGAGGCCTAGGGCTAAACAGAACTAGTCCATAAATTAGCCCATCCTGGTCTTTCTGATTTTATTTAATCTATTCTTAAATGCATTAATGCTGCTGGATGAAACAGTCACCCCATCCAGGGCATTCCAACGATTAATTACACGGTGTGAAAAGAAATGTTTT
>Ga0209780_1004494_pt1 | contig 10747 bp, 11 predicted proteins | sample WorMetexBAHAMAS2_FD_187384 | JGI IMG/M metagenome (GOLD analysis project Ga0209780, IMG submission 187384) | Marine gutless worms symbiont microbial communities from Max Planck institute for Marine Microbiology, Germany - Inanidrilus exumae... | ecosystem: Host-associated > Annelida > Digestive...
CGCTGGTAAGGGCGTGCTTAACGTTCTAGGCGGAGTCCCACCAAAGTGATTTTTGCAGTTTTAGAGCTATGACTTTGTTGCCCTTACACTTGGTTGTAAACTGACCAGTTTTTACCATTTTATATTATATTTTGCTAATCAAATACTGTTGATTGCTAATCAATTGGCATTTTTGGCGCAAAAATGCGAATCATCATGAAAAGTCTATTTTCACCACTGGTGCACTGCTAGTGTTTTATATACCTTCAGTTCTTGGATGCCACTTATCATGACGGCCCATATTACGGCCGTCTGTCGCTCCGGTTACAACCAGCTATTTCAGCTCCGACGAATAGTCCGCTCGTTGATTGTGAATGCCGCCAAGATGCTTGTCCAGGCGTTAATCTCATGTCACCTGGACTACTGCAACTCACTGCTGTATGGCATCAGCGACAGACTACTTTAACGCCTCCAGTCGGTGCAGAACGCTGCCGTCCGCCTGGTCACAGGCGCCCGTCGTCGTGACCACATCACACCAGTGTTGCAACAGCTGCACTGGCTGCCGGTCCATCAGCGAGTCGTGTTCAAGATCGCGGGGCTCTGCATCAGTCGCTCGCTGGAGTTGCTTCTGCGTTCCTGGCCGACGACTGTTGTCTTCTGTCGGACGCTGGTCATTGCCCACTGTGGTCCAATTCAAATGACATACAGAAGCGGCTCGTGCCGCGAACACATAATAAACTTGGCGATAGGAGTTTCTGAGCCGCCGGTCCTCGACTGTGAAAGGACCTTCTTCCTGGACTATGGCGGCTGAGACTCTCCTTCAGCTTTTTCAGACGATCTCTGAAAACTCATCTTTTTAGCAACTGAAGCGCTTAGTGACTCTTTTGAATTGTAGGCGCTATATAAATAACTTTATCTGTCTATCTCAAGTATTTTGTTTTAGAAAAAGTGGGGAAAGAAGATCAAGTGGTACCTTGTTTAACGGCCAGTTTTCACCTGTATTAGCAGGTATGCTGGAAATTGGCGATTAAATCAGAATTTATGTATATTCTGGTAGCAATCGTTTTGCAGAAAGCCTGTTATGTTTGTATGTGACAGCAGCTGAGATGCCCGCTGCAAGTAGCAGTAATCTCCGTACGTCAGCTCGACATCTGATCGGACAGCGAGCTGAAGGCTGGCTGAATACATTGAAAGATGTCAAGGACAAGGTGCAGTCTGTTGCACCAGCGCTGCCAAAACTACTGCCAAATACGATCCTCGAAGCAAATGTTATGAATGGTGCCGAAAAACAGTATCCAGTTGGTAATTTGCCCGCTGATGCGTGCAAAAATTTGGCCATGAATGATAGTGAGAGAGAGATACAGAAGGTAAATAATCATTGTAAACATGACCAACCAGTGGATGCCATTTCAGCTCAGTTGCTTATTTCCAGTTCTGTCGACAATGATCATGGTGATCTTTGCCGTGAAGTGACAACGTCTGAATCCAGTGAATTGTCTAGTGAATTGTCAAGCAAGATGCATGTGGATGATTTGTCTGAGTCAAACCATACATGTGATCAGAACTCTGTTGCATCTCCTGTACCAGATGATAATCACAACAGTATTTTCGGTGAGCATTGCAATCAGTGTCATGAAGCAAATAACACTGACTTTGTACAACATATAAGTTCTTCTCAGTCAACGTTGTCGTATGAAGGTGAAGAGAATTTGCCGTCTGGCAAATGTGAATTGCAGCAAGATCCCCAGGTGGCACCACAGTCCATAAGATCTTTCTCCACATATGTCGACGATTGTTCCGAAATCATTTTTGCATCGGCAAGAAAGAGATCGAAGCCTACAAAACGTGGTATTATTAATTTGCTAGTATTCATTTGTACGTAAGATAGTGTTTGATGACACCTCATTTACGTTGTTGCTGCAGCAAGTAAATTGATGAGTTTTGCTGCCACTAAATTGATTCAGCTGGCATCCATGTGTATACCCGTAATGAATGTAATTGAATGGCTTGATACTCAAGTGTTTCGTGCTGAATTCTGTTAATTTTTGCTGGTACTAGTGTCTTCTGTCAGAGAGCGCCCTCAGAGTGGTGTAAGTAAGTAAATAAATAAGTAGATTTATATGGTGCACGTGTTGTTAAAAAAACCTTTAATGCGCTAGATACACTAGTATCGAGGAAACAAATACGTTTTAAGCAAACGCCCGAAACAGTCTGAACTGATCATCAGTCCTGAATAAAATTGAGGAGAGAATTCCAGACTGGAGCCAGCGACTGAAAAAAGCCCGACAGCCCTACATGCTGAGCCAGGAGCACGGCCATTTCCGTCAAGAGTCCGGTTGTGGATGAAGAAATGACGAGGCCAGGGCCTTGGTTAGGGTTAGCGCTTTGTGTTCCCTTCAGTGCTATGATGCTGGTTGAATGGGAAGAAGAACATCCGACCCGTAAAGAAACCATTCCACTAATGTCCATAGGTTTGGTTGTGGAACAGGTGCAGGAGGAGAACCCGAGGGGAACCAGCTGACCACCTGGAAAATGACCATTAAATGCAAATAGTAGTGGAAGTAGTTTATGCTGTTGGGAGAGTGGGCGTGACGATGAATATGTTGTTGTTTGTGTACAGTTAAGCCGGCCGATGAAGTTAGTGTAGCTTCTTGTGACTCGGGTGACAGTATACAGTTGTCTACTCTGAATGCTCCAGCGCCTGTTCCTCTGTCGTCGTCGTCATCAACTCTGTCTGAAGATTGTAGCTCGGAGTCAGGACAATGCAAGCCACCACCGCTAGTGGTCAGTATAGATCTGGAACTCCTGCGGCAAGAAGACCCTATTCTTGACCTTGTGACGCCTACCATTCAACAGAGTCCAGCTAAGCTGATGGTTGATTCGGATACTGAATCGACAGCTGAAGGTGCTAGTGGCCACATAGATAATGCTGCTGATGACTGTGACAGCTGTACCGCTGTGCAAAACGGGGTTAAAATTCTGGACAGTTTGGATCCGGCTTTAGCTGTCAATGACGACGATTTTGAATCGATATATTCTCGCAATGTGTCTATGAGCCAGGCCGATCGGACCACACTTGAGATGTCGCTTGATGATGCCATTATGAAGAACTTAATGACTAGTCACCCAGATGACTTCAGAGATGTTGTGCGGCCAGTTTCGTTCACCGAGCATCCAGACAGTGAAGTCTGCGGTGAGAACGGTGCAAATGTTAAATCTAGCGATGAAGAAATTTCAGTCTGCAGGCTGATCACGTTACCGCAGACTACTCACAACTCCAGTCATGTTTCTTGTTCATCGTCAGTTAACGGGACCCGGAAGTCGATGCTGGTAAACCACTGGGTGCAGCTTCCCGCTCCTGCTAACATCAGGTCGCTGTCGTTGTCGTCTCGACACGTCTGGATCACCGACATGTCGGGCCAGATGTTCTACAGCCTGCTGCGAGGTCCCGGTCTCCACTGGTTCCTGGTAACGACGGCTCCCGCCCAACAGGTGTCTGTCTCACCCTGTGGATCTCTCGTCTGGCGGCTCGACTCTGGCTCAGCATACGCGGCACGGAACGTGAGTAGCCGCCAGCCGTGGGGCAACAAGTGGTCAGAAGTTGCACGCGACGTCTCCTGGATATCGGTTGATGATCACGTAGCCTGGTAATGTTATACCTAAGTGTAATTTGTGCTCTGATTATTTGTTATTGTCAGTCATTCCAATTGTGAAGTGTAATCCTAGCAAAAAATAGGAACTTTTGCTCGTGGTTGGCCTGCAGCAGGTGGCCAGGTGTAACTGCTGTCCTTTACTTGCCGTGTGCACTTGTCAGGTTTCAGCTGCTGCGGCTTAGTATTAAGGTGTCAAATTCTGTCATGGGCCACCCACGTTTGATTCCCATGTAGCTATATGAGTCAGTCATGATCTAAGGAAGGCACACAGTTAAAACCCCTTTAATTTTTGCCACACGACTCTTGAGCTGTGCTTGTTTTGTAGGTATGTACGTGCCGATGGAGAAGTTGCCATGCAGAAGAGCTTGTCCCGAGACCGACCTGGCTATCGGGCATCACGCGTTGATATCATAACAGAGATGTTGCAGATTATCTGTCGTAATGGCGTTGTTTGGGGTCTTACATCTGACCGCAACCTCGTCATTCGTGTGGGTGTCACCAGCTCAGTGGAGGAAGGATTAGAGTGGAGCTTTCTGCAGGGGTCAGTGGATATTTTCTTGTGCACTTTGGTTTGTTAGGTAGATGTTTATTGATACTGATCCTGCTGCATGCTCTGCAACAGTTTGAAATGTATGAGATTTTGTGACGGTGAATTGTATAAAAACAGGTTTAGTTGAGTACTCCCCATAACTTACCTGTGGATAGGCGCAATGCTGGTCGGCAGGAAGTAAGCCTTTGTTCCAACAAAATCCTCCAGTTCTTAACTAAAGTAAAGTAAAGTGAAGTATGAGGTACTTATATAGCGCATTCTTATGGCCTAAACAGTCATGAAGCACTACAGAATGGCACGTGTTTACGGGATCACACAGTTTTCACCTGCCACCCACACGACCATACTGACTTTACTCCATAAGCATTCACCAGATGGCACCACCCGAACGAGGTGGCACACATCTGATATAGCTGACTACTCAATTTATCGACCTCTGGAGGATGAAAGTCTGAGTTGGCCTAGTTGGCTGACCTATAGCGGACGGCTTACCCACATAAGTGGTCATCCGTCAGCTGCATGTCAAGCGTGGGACAGGAAAGTTTGCCGGTCAAATACCAACGTTCTAACCACTGTGCCATGCAACCAACCAACCAACTAGGGGTGTTGGCTCACACAGGTTGACTTGCATAATCGCCATAAAACGGTTGTTGTTGTTGTTAGTCATGTTTGTGATAGCGTGATGTGTGTTTCTGTCAGATGTGGGTCAACCCTAGCAGTTGCTAGCTTCGACTTGGCTGGTGACGGTACGGCGTGGGTAATGGATGTTGTCGGTCGACTGTGGTTTACGACGGACATATCAGCTGCACAGCCTGAGGGAAGTGGACTCTGGTGGCAGGTATGACGGCTTGCTGGATGGAACAGACGTTCTCACCATATGCTTCTTGAATTGATGATAACTTTGGTCATTTTTACAGATTTAGTTTTACAGCAGTTGTGTTTAGTCTGTGTAAAATGCGAGTTTTCAGTCAACAGCCCGATATCTTTTTGCTGTTAAGAGGTTGATGCTGTTTATGCACAGTGCTAGTAATCATCTGCAGACAGTGGTGAGAATGACAGTGATGTCAGCTGTGATGACAAATTCACTTCAGTTGTTACACTGTTATTTGTTATATGTAATGACGTTTGTTTCTGACCACTTTTGTGGTCCTGGTATAGCAGTCGATCCAGTATGTGTATGTGTGTGTGTGTGTGTGTGTGTGTGTGTTTGTGTTGAACTAAATGACGTTTGACTTAGATATTTAGCGTGCTAGTTCATCTTGACTTGCCCCGTACAGGCTCTGGGGCAGTAATACACCCGGATTTTAATTTGTTGATTTCGACGCTATATAAATTGTTTGTTTGTTTTACTTAACTTCATTCTTTACTTTCTTCTTTCCTTATACTGTTTTTTATATACTTCCTTACTCATTTACTTCCTGACTTATCTATCTACTTCTTCCAGAATAGACCCGTCCCATTTCCAGGCTGGTGGTCGTAGGAGGCAACCAAACCTAGCTTTAGTTTTTGGATTTATTTTATGTTTTGTTATATTTTGTTTGCTTTTGTTGTGTTTGATTTAGTTTTTCAGTACTAAGCCAAGAGATTGCCTTGGAAGAATGTCTCCAAAATGACCTATTTAGTGTCGGGTGAGACGTAAAAGCCTTATCAATCATCTTGACAATATCTAGATCAAGTTTGAAGGTCATGATCAAAGGTCAAAGTCACAAGACAAGAACTAGAGCTCAGCAGCCGATGGTATGACAGAATGTGGCTGAAGAGCAGATCTGAAGTGGAAACTGTAAATCAGTAACAGCCATTTGAAGATTTTCTAAGTTCGTCGAGTTTTTTTGTGCTTAAGTGGACGGTGTGACCTTGAGCAATGACGTTATAGTTTCTACGGCTGTTTTCAGTGACAGCACTTTCAGTGAAACTTGGCACATTACTGCAAGTAGCTCAGTTGTTTGTCTGACTCAGGTGCCGTTGAGTCGCAGTTTGATGGGAGACGCTACTGCAGTGAAAACATTACAGAGCACTCCACTACGTGTGTTGTCGTCACTGGATCACGGTGGTTTGGTGTATGCAGCGTGCAACGGAGTCTGGATATGTCCACAGCACAAGGACATGCTCTATGTCTGCCGCGGCTCGGTTATCGGTTTGTTTGTGTACCTGTTTGCTTATGCAGCCTATTGCCGATTCTATTTTGCAAACACTACGACTTTTTGGCCATTTTTCACATATGTGGGTTAGCCATTGGTGCCACAGGAGGTCTCAAAAGGTTTTGGAGTTTACTGGCAAGGCGCCTTTTTCTTCCTGTCCTGACACAAGTAAGTAAGTAGATTTATATAGCGCAGTTATCGTCAAGAACCTCAAACACGCTGACACAGCATTGACAGCAGACTGTTTCATAAAACGTTAAATTGTGCAAGTTGTGTAAGTCTCTGAATAACTGGACCTCGGACTTTAGGACAGTTTTGATCAGTTAGAGTGAGCTTATAGAGTTGCTAATGGGTTAAATCTTTACAATAAACTACAGAAAAGCTAAGTGACTGCTCTTTTTAGTTTTCCTCACCATTACATCGAAACACTCAGACTAACATTTACTGTAATATTTGATTGGTTGGTCATCGTAGCAAATGTGCACGACAAGTATATTTGTTGGCATAACTTTAAGCATTTTTATTGAGGTTGAATAACATTTACAATTACGTTTCAGTTCCTGTTGTGGATAATAAATTGGTCGTCACAGTAAATCTGCAGTCATGACAGTAAACATGGCATAACTATTACATTTGTTTGAAAGTTGCAGCCACTGATGGCTGTCAATGCACAAAGTTATTATTTTGTCATCAGAAGTTGTGATTTGCTGTAGAAATTTTATTTAGAGAAAGCCATTTGTATTTATTGTTGCTGTGAATAGGTTACCGATGGCATGTCGTCCCATACAGCACGTCATCGGATGATTCTCTGGAATGCATTTCTGCTACTAAAGGTTTTGAGTTTTGTTGTAATGCAGTATTCATTTCTGCTGGAGAAATTGGACATAAGATATATGCTGTTATAGTTCATTCGTTGTGCTCAAAGTGAATGTTATTTTGACAGTTGCCGTGCTTTGTCACAGTTTTATACATATCACTGTTATTACTGGCCCACTTACACATAGTGTAGGGGGCCAGACTAGTAACTGTCGTGGGCGTCTGTCGTAATCTGTCATCTGTCGTCGTCTGTAACACTCCACGGCCGTTCTGCAGGCGGCTTCACCCACGCAGGCCAGGTGATGACGTCATGCCGTGTGCAGTCTATAGTTCCATGGTAACACTGCACGGCAGGCCAGTAGTGTTACGTCCCGTTAGGGCGACACCTTATTTATTTCCTGTTTTTTAGGTATCATGTACAAATAATATAATAGTATTAATAATAACAATAAACATTTTGAGGACGAACTTTGACAAAAGCAAGTAATTTGTAACGGCTGTAGAACGTTGCGTGTTCGTGCATTGCAGGCCGTGTATGGATCAGTCAGTCGAATGCAGCCATGCTTTGCATAGTGCAGTCGACGAATGGAGCATCTCAAGTGTTCGATGTTTCTCCACCAGACACCAGTGCTGCATGTCTGTGCCTGACTGCCAGTTCTGAGGCCGTGTGGTGTGTTTTCGATGATGGTACAGTCTACGCCCGCGCACAGATTCGACCCGATACGTGTCCTCAGGGACGCTATTGGCAGCAAGTTAACTTGGAACAGTTGGGTCTGTCATTTACATTTTGATAAAGTTTATATTGTACACTTTAATCTACCGAATCGTGTCGTATTGTATTATATCGTACATTTTTGCACTGGAGTCTATTCAGACTGATTCAGACTGCTTCCTATGTGTGCTGTCTTTAGTGTTCTGACACTATTGGCTTAGTGACAGAAAGAATATCCGACCTTTAAAAACGTGCCACTATCCCCAAAGATTATGTTCTTGAAAAAGTGGAAGAAGACAACTAAGGGAGAACTGGCTACCAACACTGGTTTACATGGAAAACAGAGAAAGGAAGGTCACCTGCTGGTCATTAAAACAGGGGAAGGTAGGTCGCCTGCTGGTCTTTGTTCATGTTATATTGGCTTCATGTAAATCTTGTGGCAAATATTTCCTTGTTTCGTTGAGCAAGTAAACCTGTTGTATATGTCCAGTATGGGGCTGAGGGGTCTTACGTTGGCTACATTGTTACAAAATTATACATATGCCATTGCAACTATCAGTTTGCGTGGCACACAGTACAACTCGTTCTACTCTGACAATGCAGTTTGTCTTCAGACTCTAGCAGATTGTCCTCACAGTCACAGAAACGGGTTTAACGTTCTTGTATTGCAGACATATAAACTTTAGAACACCACCAGAATGCACCAGAACACGCCATTTCAAGACAGCAAATTTAAAAATTTTCCCCGGAGGAAATTTTCCTCACAGACTTTTCCCAGTGGGGAGGGTACACCCACCCCCGCAACTCATTTCTCTCAGCCCCACAGCTCCTCGATACCTGACATTCCCATACCTTTGTTCATGTCAAATGACCTTTGATTGGAGAAGAATAAAATAAAAGGAAATCTGAAACAAAAGACTATAAAGCTTATATAAAATTGAAATAATCTATGCACAGAAGTCTGGAGTCGTTGCCGTCATGAAGGGCACGTACAAAAACGTTTTCTGGGGCTTAAGATAAAGTCTCATCTTGCCATGAGCGAATCTAGAGTCATCCAGTATTGAAATACGTGATGTTGAAAACTATCATCATTTGTGTGCATTGTTGCTATTGCTGGTGCAGATCACAGTAGTGAGAAGCTGGTACACGTGTCTGTCGGTTCACAGTCTGTCTGGGCAGTCACTGATGCCGGTAACATCTACTTCCGTACCGGAGTCACGCAGCCTCCCTCATCACCACTGCATCCGGCCTGGCTTTGTGTTAATGACAGGAAGAAGTCGTTGATTCAATTCTGCCAAGTGGTTACATCAGATAATGACCTTGTGGTAATAACCTGGAGATTTTTTGTGTGTTACAACTCATTTGAAGCCTGTTTGTTGCAGAAAAATCACACTGTGTAGCAAAACGGTTTTGATCTGTTTTACTAAGTCTCAATTATCTTATCTCCAGCAGATCCAGAACTCTCTTGCTCATATCGTCGTTGAAGCTTATAAGTCCTTGTCATATCACTTCCATCCTATGTTCTTTCCACTGGCTCAACATCACTGAATGCATCGAATACAAGCTCTTCTCGCTTACCTATGAAGTTCTCACAATTACCCAACCTCCGTACCTTCATAACGTCATCTCCATTCAACGTCCTCGCAGTCTTCACTTTTCATCCGTCGTTACTCTTGCTTGGCCACCTTCATCACCCTCTCTAAAAATAAGTGATCGCTCCTTTCATTATGCTTCACCTTGACTATTGTTGTTGGTGTTCTTCACACAAAACAACAATTTGACGGATTTAAATGTTTAAATGTGGTAATTACACGATTATTAATGTGCTACAGTACTATTAATGTTTTTTACTTGGTGAAGAACGATTTAATCCACTTTGAAAGAATATATTTGTATCCGACTGAGTTCGTCATGGTCAGCTGTACAGCTACAGTTCAGAAATGAATGTAGCTGTACTTGTATGGCTATACTTGGCCCATATCTCGTAACCCCCTCGTCAGATTTTCACGAAATTTTCAGGGTTTGTGGGGATTCTATGCTGTGCGCTAGATTGAGCTGGCCATCGCATCGGCTTTTGAGTGCACGTGATTATGGCGTATCGTATCGTACTGCACTGCATTCCTGATGATGTAGCTAAAGAGTCGCCCAAAAGTTTAACCCTCAAGCAACTAAGAATCATTTTTAAAGAGCACTTCTTACATGAATCCCGAGCTTGTTCAGCGTTCCTTCAGCAACTGTTCACTCAGGATATACGTATGTATGTATACAGTGAAACATTTGTTAATATTATATTGTATATTGAAGGAAAGCTGTTAATGACTGGTAGCGTTATGGTAACTGTGCTGCATGTGTTGACAGGTATGGGCATTGGATGTGAAGAGATGTGTGTATGTTCGAGATGATGTCTCATTAGAGTTCCCATGTGGAAAAAGTTGGAAACTCATTCCTGGTAATGAATCGTTTTCTGTTTACAGTAGAGCTGCCAATTGTAATGATTATCAGCAGCATGGCGTGCACCGCATAGCGCCGGTATTTCGGTTACTCAGGGGGCGATTTTGAGGTTTTTCTCAACGCAGGGGCGACACTCTATACCGTGAATTTGGATGTGGACTCGCTGACGCCAAATTTCACCCCCCATCGGTGCAGGGTTGGGGGTGAATATCAATATTTCGGCATATAAGCACCCCACAGGAGCGTATCTCTTGGGCGAATTTTATCATATTTTTACCGTTTGTAGGCAGCTTCATGAGCTGTCGCGTATTAAAATTTGGGTTTCAGCAGGGTTGTTAATATCGAATATAGATATCGATGTCGATATTATCGACGATACTTTTGATGTATCGATATCGATATCGACGATACTTTCGTATAAAAGTATCGATCGCGGTATCGACGATAC
>Ga0209780_1004495_pt1 | contig 10746 bp, 7 predicted proteins | sample WorMetexBAHAMAS2_FD_187384 | JGI IMG/M metagenome (GOLD analysis project Ga0209780, IMG submission 187384) | Marine gutless worms symbiont microbial communities from Max Planck institute for Marine Microbiology, Germany - Inanidrilus exumae... | ecosystem: Host-associated > Annelida > Digestive...
TTCCAATTCCAGCATAAAGAGTACTGAAATTCTTGGCTCTGTTTTATATCTTTCGCTTTTACGACCGGCCATTTTGTATGTGTGTAATCTGGAAGAAAACATATTATATTCCACTTTAATTCTTGGCTCAGCTTTCAACGACTATGTCGTCTTTTACGGGGATAGACTGTAAACTAGAACAATTCTGTTCAGTGTTTCGAGCTCACCTGCTGCTAGTGCGATCGCTGGCGTTAGCAATTAACATTGGGGGCATCCCTCAACTCTCCAGATCCAAGCCGCCATATACGTTTTCTCTTTTCTGATGCACTATTAAGCCTAAAAACATCTTTACCATATAAAAAGAGAACTAACGTTTTCAATTCAATTTAATGTGTAAAATCCGCTGTCAGAACGCAGCAGCACTAACTATATATTGCGGGGATCTCCCTATGCGTAAGAGTAACCTCAGGGCAGGTGCGTCTCTTATTCCAGTTGCTGAGCATCAGTACGACTAATTGAATACTGACCTAAAACCTTAAAACCTTAGACTATTTAGGCCTACAGTTAATCACGTCAACCAAAATAGATGATTAGAGACCCGGCTTCTATTAGAACCACCCGGTTCACCGATGAACATGACATTATTTAAAACACCAAGATTCTTGGTTTTATATTTATTAGGCCCTACTGCAAAGCGAAATACCCGGAAGGTCATACGCCGTTCTGCTAATCACGCAAATACGCACGGATGACGCAATGCACCACAGTGCTACGGGGAATGTGCAATTAGCTCTATGATATTAGCCTTTAGACCCCCCGGCTTCTGTTAGAGACCCGGCTTGTATTAGAGACCCGGCTTCTATTAGAGGAAATACGGTATTGGCCTACTACCGTTAGACCTACGTGGTAACAGACATAGGTTACCAGAACTCTAGAAATTTCTTTACAAGTATAGCGTTTTGTGGTGTACAACTAATGTAGAACAAACGAAAAAATGGTTCACTGTGGCAGTTTGGCAATGTTTTAATAGAAGCCGCATCTCCAGTATAAGCTCTCTAATACAAGCCGGTTGGTTGGGAGATTAACGTCCCTTTCAACACAAAAATAGGCTATACCTGGGACAAGGTCTTGGGTGGAGATTTAGTTCTGCCAGGTTAAGGATGGCCAGCGATACAGTAACCTCCTGACCTCGTTGCCTTTTTCGTTTTGTACAGTGACGACCCAAACTTAAAAGGATAGGGGAGGCTCATTGAAGTTATTAGTTATTACGCTAGTGCCTACGACATGGTTGAATCTAACCAATCACCACAAGACCTATTTATCAGTTCAATGTAATATCTTGTGTAATTGCTGTTCTTCAGTTTGTATAACATTAACATATCAGTGCCTAACGACTCTTGTTGTATGATATCTCTTCTGTGTTGGTCTGGCTTTGGAATGCTTCTCTTAGGTAAAACTGCAAAAAAACATCCGGGGGACTTACCACCCACAATACTAGACCTGAGACCTGCCCCTCCACCCTCCACAGGAGTTATTAACTAAAAATTAAGTTGCAATTGCCAGCACTGCATTAATTCATCGTCAGGCACAAGATGGAAAATGTGAGCTCAAAAAACTTACAGGCAACACATTTTATTCTACAGTTATGCTACAGCTATTTTATCTGGGTGCCTGGAGTGCAGTAAATGCAATGTTTTAAACTGTGATTTTGAGTAATTAAAACATCAAGATTAGTTACTCCACTGGCAAAATTCCAGGTTGACTATGAAATATTGAAAAAAGTTCTCAGCAGTACTGTGTTTAATTCATCTGAAATCTGATAGTTTATCGAGCATTTGAGGTATCATTTTGACAGTAGTTAATTCATGTTTGCTATAATGATTATCAAAAAAGCCTGTTGAATTGTTACATAATATGCATCAACTATAACGTGGCTGTCCTATATGTAATAATAATAACAATAATAATACTGTCATTACCATCAACATCATCATCATTATTATCAACACTAGCAGTAAAATTAGAACTATAATGCAACAGCAATGTCCAGCAACAGTCTGTAAACAATCCAATAAGTCAAGTCCACGAATTCGAATACACAATCCAGTACATAAAACTAGTGAAAATGAAACACAACTAAATCTATCAGCACATACAGTTCGTACGAATACCATTTTACATGCAAATGTTTCACACTGTAACGGTATATAAGATATTCACATAATGTAATCACAACATCTAATCAAGTTCAACTGCGGAATACCTTGTTGACAGCACGTTTAACAATAGAAATAGTGCATATAAATGACAGTTGTGTCAAATGACAACATGGCAAACTCACTATATGTTGAGTTTACAGCAACTGGTTGCATACATGCAGGGTGAGCCAAAAAAACACCTTTTGTACTCATTATGTCTATCATGGTACACTACTACAGTGTGCAAAATGACTCTGCTTTGAAAATTGTGACTATTACTTGAAAACACGTTGAAGACCACTCCTATGCCACTGTTTAGTAGGAAATTCCTTTAATGTTTTCTTAGCATGCCACTCTTTCTTCTGTCAAATTTTCAATTAGAATTTTATTATCTTTACTACTTATTTTACCAGTGCCTCAAGCTTGGCGTCAAGTATTACGTCATACAACGAATATCTAACCAACAGAATATTTAATAATAGTCCAAAATATTATACACTTGTATGGTATTATGTATAAAACTCAAATATGACAAAAAACAAGCATAGGCACAATTTGTTTAGAAACTAGTACAGGTTCACTTTTTCTTGGCCCACCCTGTATGTATAAACGATCATCAACTACAACACTATGCAAATATGCAAAACTGGATACTTGAATGCACTGCGACTCTTTCATACAATTACTTTCTATGCATTAAACAACTTTTTCAGATTTAAAGAACAAAACACCTTGAGGTTATTTCTTGAATCCTGATTCAAAATGTATATATGAACAACTTATGTCAACAAACAACAAGAAATTGGCAACACTGTTGAGAACTATAGCACCTTCCACATCAGCAAGGGCATTCAGGCAGCAAAACTTTGTTGTTAATTGGAGGTGCCACACGCTGACCTGTATAATGGCTGCAAAAAGGCTGCTACAGTTGTATATCAACAAACAACTAAAGCTTTAAACATGGCAACTTAATGAATGAGAAACGATAATACATGCTGATAGACAGGCCAGTTCACAGACGTCAGAGAGAGCAATTAAATACAACAACTACCTTACAAACTAGAAGATGGACTATGTATGACGCCTTAGCGTCGACATGGATACCTTTCCCACCACATACTTGAATCAAGGTGTGGCCTTGATCTATGACCTCCAAAATTTAATCAGGTGATGAGTAGGTGGCTAGGGGTTATTGTTGTCTCTAATATAGCCATATTTGTGCTGAAAGGGGACGTTAAACTCCAACTAACTAACTAACTAGCTAGGGGTTATTCTTTTTAAGTTTCATCGAGATTGTTCAAGTATTTATGAGATATGGTGTTCACAAGATTTCACCTTGACATCCCGCTATGACCTTGACCTTGAGAATCTAATAAGGTCATCAGTAGGGGCCTGTGAATATTGTCTGTCAGTTATATCAAAATTTCTAGAGACATTCGTGAGTTGTGGTAACAGTATCTGACTGGAAAAACGAACGGACGGACAGACGTATGGAACAGCCTAAAAATATAATGCCTTCGCAGACCGTGTCTGGTGGCGAATGTAATAAAAATACGGGTAATATAGCAGACAGCTCAAATTAAGCTGTCAAAAATACCAGCAAACTGACACAAAGAGAGAAGTATGACGTTATTACACACTGCCTCTGTGACAGCCATGCGCGTACGCAGGTGGCAAGCACGCAGAGAAAGTATGGATGTGAACAGTTGCAATTCAAGCATGTATTTCATACAACAGTATATTTGTACTGTTCGCTTGTAGTTTGTCGTTTTTGTTGCTAATATGTAGTTTGTGGTTGAAATATGTTGAAGAAAAAACATTTGCACATCGTCAAGAGTACACACGTGGCTGCGAATGAGGCAATGTCTATCACACGACACACTGCCACTGGCCCACGAGTGTAGCAATGACTATCGGATGTCACAAAAAGGCATCAAATTCATCATTTTGTGTGGACTACAAAAATTTAAAGTTCACAGAACACCAGGTAAACCAATCATTCATAACTTGACTTAAAATAAAAGCAAAACTGAATTCATATTTCAGAACTATGTAAGGCAAAACAGCATTATTTTTGTACAAATATGTTATTTGCAGAACCGCAGTCAGGCACTAAGCACTAGACACAACAAGATATTAATTATACCTATATACTTGCTTTTCTGAACCGAATGACTTTGATATGAAACATATACTGCAATGTCATACAGATCACAGGCAACACATATTACACATCACACTGTATGTCCATAACGTTATCGAAGTACACGCTAAACATATGAATTAATAACAGGTGTCATAAATATCTATAACAATTACTTAACTGGGGTCATATAAACCTGACAAGATGTTACAGTGTTATATGGAAATATGTAGTGACATCTTCACAGAATGCATTCATTGTATGCCCTTCTTTTCAGGAGTCATTGTGGAACATATCTATGTCAAGTTCGGTGATCCTAGCTGCATCGGTTTTTGAGATAACGTGCGGATAAACAGATAAACGCCGGTGATAACCCTACTCTCTCAACTACTCTCAGCGTTGGTAACCAGTGATGGCTGATGCTGCAAAGCGAATACCAAGCATCAAGTCTGCTGCATTAATTCTCAATTAAATGTAAACAAGTCACATACGCTAGACTATTGCTGCCTACAATAGTGTTTTGGAGCACAAAATGTGTAGTAGGAATTGCAAAATGTGCAGCACGAATTTCTGAAAAGATGTCACGTGTGCAGTAGGATTTTTGTGTAAATATGCGAACAAAATCGCATGTTTCAGCTTCTGGGGGACTTCATCCCCCAAACCCCTACCCAGGCTCTGCCCCTGGACCACGCTGGGGGACTTTTGTCCCCCAAACCCCCTATTCTCCATTGTCATTGTGTGCAGTAGGATTTTGTAGCTATTTTAGACGTTATTTAATACTGAAATGCATTTAATGACATGACGTTAATTTTAACTGGAAGACAGAGCGCATACCTGCAACACACCGCATTGATTTCGGCCAAGTGCTGCTAATGCACAGCATAATGTTACCTAGTTAAAAAATGAAAGTAGAAATGCGCTGTCACTGGAAATTTTGTACCAGCTCAAATTGCAGTCTACAGCTGACTGACTGGTAAATGTACGATACTTAGAATATCCAGAATATGTTCCGGATCACTTCCAAAATTTAATCAATTCTTCTCTGGTCCACAACCTACCTATTACCTGAATTTCAAGAAAATCTACATGAAACTTTTTGAGTTATCCTGTTCACAAGCATACAAACAAACAAACGGCAGTACCTTCCACCACCAGTGGCAGAGATAATCAACTAATTATCAATCAAAAATCTGATTACAAAATTTTCATGGATCTCAACTAGAAAACTGTCCTTGATCGAGGATGGACGGCAGACCGATTGCATTACTGCATTGCTATGCCCATACGCACCTGGATATTGACCTTTGACCCTGACTTTCAATCGCAGGTGAGCTATGGTCATCACTCCCCACACATAAACTCATGTTCAAAGGCCACTCGGTTCAAAAGACAGACTGGAAACAAACGGACGGACGCTACCGAGCACTTTACCTTTACAGCACTAACATGGTCGGTAAATATACAGTGTTGTCTGCACACAAGCCATTACCAAAATTTTATAGGTATTTTAATTTTTTAACCACTATCAAATCAAGCACTGACAGTATATTTACTACACGTACTGTGAAAAAAGAGCAACACAGTGACTAGTACAACAGACTTAAGAGAAATAAAATCTTGGTGAGTTGTGCTCTCATAACAGATGTAACAAGCATGTAGTCTGTACTCTGTACCATCACAAGATCTGAGTATGACATTGGGGAAATCCCTGTACATCGGGTAAAGAAGCTATCACTTCGACCACAGCATAACAAACGGACACTTCCACTCAGCAGTGTAATAAAACACTTGATCCTAACCAGCAGTAGTACAGTCAGGTCTTCGAAAGGTACCACATATACTTATGGACCATGTATGACCCATCTGAGTTAGTGCTGTTTGCAAATGATGTAGTTAGTAACTGCCAGCCAGATGCCTGCAGATGATGCATCAATGCCATCTTGGCTCCACCGCCAGCAGTCACATTTACGGATCGATATTCCGCATCCCCAACTCGAAGGTCTCGCATTGTCTTTTCCGGCAAAGGCAGCATCAACAGGGCTTGTCGTGCCCCTGATATCACCAATCCACTGTTTTTTAACTCCGCATTAATGCCACGAGGTGGATCTGAGTAGAATCGGTAGAAGTATGCAGTTTCTTCAAAGTCTAACATCTCAAGATAAAAACCAGGTCGCCGCGTTGTGTTTGATGATGCCGATCGTGATCGGATAGACTTCAAGGCAGTAACAAGTGGCACAACTTGATAGAAATCAGACTCAGCCTCCAGAAGATCAAAGTCTTTAAATCCGTGTGGCAAACAGAGGTGACCAGTACGAAGGAAATTTAGTACATGTCGAAACATGTAACCATCGCGATCAATAAAGTGGTTGCCATCACGATCCAATGACGGTGTTGACGGTGCAAAGCGATTGCCAAACATTGCACCAAGCATCGAGTCTGCATACTTGGTGAGAGTTGACCGTGTTGTTGTATACAATATGCCTCCAACGTTTAATGTCAGCACCTCATCAGGTGATGACACTGACATTGTAGTTTTTTGTAGCTCAACTGTGATGTATGTTGCTTAGCAGCTTGCACAGACAAACAGAATCTGTTTCACATAACAAAGCAATGACTTTTTCACATACAATTGAACAAAAATTCACCATATTATAATATTTAAAATAAAAGCTACCGGTAGTCATTAGAAGACCGTTTTTCCTTGCTACAAAACCTACAATTCCTACTACTTGTATGTTGTGTATGTATGTTAGAGACCGACCGAAATTCGGTCACGGTGGTTTCGGTTTCGGCGCCAAAACTGGCCTATAATGTAGTTTCGGTTACGGTAACGAAGCACCAGTGCACTTTCGGTTTTCGGCCGAAACTGTTCGACTGACGACTGAAACTCACCGAAAATGGAAACGAGCAAGCCACGGAAGTCTTCAGTGATTACAATCACGACAGCCAGGCACAGGCATTAATGGCCCACAGTTCCCCGAACAGTGGCACTTCCGATTACCCCGGTGAGCAGCGCGAAGTCAGCATCATGCAAAGATGGCAATGCAACAGGGGGCATACATTAAGCTTCAGCCGCAGCCAGCTGGTCTGTACATTGGCCTTAATTCTCGACCGGACGTTCATTTACACTGAATGCTGTCACTGTAGTTGTTGATGTACGACATACTGTAGTAGTGTGAGTGATGTTAGATGCTGAAACTATGTCGTCGAATGCTATTTGGAAGTTCTTTATGAAATCAGAAATCAGCAAAGTGTAACTAGTGTGAAAAGGCGGCAATGCAGACTCTTGCAGAGAAACTATTATTTCTCGCCTACAACATTCGTTTGTTTGACTTTACGTACTGACTTTGTGTACTGACACCAACTGAAGGCTATGGCTTTCATAGTACGGACTGTTAGCTGCTGTTCTTCTGTTATTCTTAAATAAACGTGTAGGCCTACTGACTGCAGTGTCTGTTATTTGCTGCTAGTGTTTTATGTTGAATCATATCTATAGGCATGGTGATTAAAGTAAGAATAAGAATTAATGTCTAAATTACCAATCGCATCCGGTTTCGGTTTCGGCCATAAGTGACGAAATGAGTTTCGGCACTGTTTCGGTTACGGCCGAAACTGTTTGCTGACTTACGGTGCCACTTTAGGTTACAGCCGTAACCGGAAAAACCACTTTCGGTCGGTCTCTAACGTACGTCTACTAAGGCTGTTAATGTTAAATGACTTCTGGAAAAAAGGCCCGTTTCTGCATGTTGAGTACACACACTGGTCTGCCATGGCCTCTGTTGTAGGTGTAAATGTGATCCAGCATGCTGGATGACATCAGCTGATGTCAAATAACCTGGAAATGAGGAAGCAAGCATGATGAGTTCCCATCTCCAAATGAGCATGATTTCTTGTGGCTGATGATGACCTACATTTCCCCATCTTTGTCAAAGCTATGCACAGTTCTAGATGTGCACAGTTATGACTGCTATGCACATTGCAAGGCCTTTAAAACAAAAAAGGTTTCTTATCTTTCCTTCACACAGTCTTGTACTGTGCACTGCAGCTGTTCCTCTAGTGTTGTACGTCACAAAATGTGTAGGGTCATCTAATCTTATGCAAAACCCTGGCAGATTTCCACTTATCATGTTCACCAGATTTTAGATGGCTAATTTCTTCCTGCCATACAATGTCAAAGAAATAAAGTAAACCTAATTCGCAAAGTTCTTAAGTCAGCCTTGATCACATGCATAAGATTTTCTCAGAAAGTCTTTAATAACTCAAGATGAACTACATCTCATGTTAAAATATGTAATGTTAAAAACAGATAACAAAAACTTTGAAAGCATTAAACAGTATAAAATATGAATAATATTATATACACAACGTTGTGTAAAATGCAACAGATTTATTATATACACAATGCTTTTGACTAAAAATTCGCAACTCCATTGTTCTTTCTTTCTGTTATGCCCACAAAGGAAATAGTCCCTTTTTCTTATATATCCCCACAAAAAACCCTCTTTTCAATGATAAAGTATGAACTTACTATCGAATTCTTGTCAGCAAACGGGTAAAAAGTCACAAACTGCGCCTCAGCAAAAATGTCTTTTATTATTGCGATACAACCATCGGTGTCGACGAAATGCGTGTAAAAAATATCACCGTTACTGTGTCGGTTAGGGTTAGTGCTACGGTTAGGGTCAGTTTAGTTTGATTTGTTAGCAATAACAGTTTTGGTGCGTCAAATGTCGCCATCTGCCGACGTTGTGTATATAAGATATTAGCTGCATTTGCACAACGTTGTGTATATAATATATTATATACACAACATTGTGCAGTTTGCAACACATTTATTATATACACAATGCTATTTGATCTGTTGTGTATATAATAAATCTGTTGCATTTTACTCAACGTTGTGTATATAATATCGGGGATAAAATATTTCCTAAATACTTCAGTTTTCATTCCTGTGCCAGTTTTCGGCACTCAACAGATTTCATGTTCCAGTTTAGTGTACCAGCATCAATAACTTCAAAATGTATGTTATTCACAACAAGCAAAAAACTGCAATGATGCAAAAATAGCATGCATCTGTTGCCAACCGCATTGCATCCATATGTAATGTGCTACGTTAAGCACTGACAAATAAGGTAAGACCTAAAAAGCGGCCCAGCCACATAGTAACAGCATGTGCAAAAGTACTGTGTCGTTACTGACAAAGAGTTCGCAGCTACATATCTGAGTAATCTACACCAAAATCCAATCCAATCCAATGAGTTCAGACGGACGCAGGCAATCCTCTATGCCCGCATCTCGATGAGTAAACATTTATATACAAAGTGGTTGACCTCCAGTTCCAGTCAGGTCAGCGTTAAAATCAAACAAACCTCTTGATTAGACCAGTGTTTATCGAGTCTATTCTTAAAGGTATTAATAGTATAACGCTCCACCCGTCAATGCAGCCCACAGTGAAAATAATAGCAACCACCGTCGGCCAACAGCACCGATAAGCCAATGTATGACGGGCACTGTATCAGTAACAAAATATTGCAACATCCATATGTTATACACCTTGCTGTGTATAATGTACACCACTGCTCTACGGCGACAGTTCCGGCTGCTGGAAGAGATTCAGATAATGTACATCGCTAAACAAACAAAGTAATCAAAAAACCACAAAAATCAATTCATTCTTGACTTCTATTCATTTTCACCGGAAGTATTACTCCGTGGTGTTACTAAATATGGCATCGACCCAACGGCCCAAATTAACACCGGGTACCAAATATAATAGAACACAATATATTTCATACTACCCTACTACCCACAGATATATTGTTACTACCCTAGCACCAAAAATAGACCTACTATAGCGCCATGGCGCTATAGTATCTTTGGTACTAATCTAGGAGAATAGGATCAGCTACCGTACTATCAAAGAAAACAGGCTATAATCTAGACTGCTAGGTACCGTAAAATCCGTAACCATACTACCCGAATGCGATGTATATATTACTCAGTTCCTCTGGGTAAGTAGTACCCGATTTTCCGCTGTGATCATACAAAATACCACCAAGTTTTGTTGGTATAGACTATAGAGTGATTAGTGTTCTGTTCAGCAGTCTCAAACAGTATTCTGAACTTCTGAAGTATTTTGTTGTTCGATTTCCGGTAGCACTGAATCCACTGATGACGAGTGCCGACGCAGTTTCCTAGTCAGCTTATTCGCCATTTCCATTGCATTTCATTATCATTTCCTACTTAGTTACTAAAATGTTGTTTCAATCCAGTCCTGGTAAACGGTGTCGATCTTATAGATACCCGGGTACAGATTCCTAAAACAATGATGTCGCCCTAACGGGACGTAACAGTACTGATCCGCTGTGCAGTATATCGGCCGCCCGACCGCCCACGCGCCCGGCGGCCGATATACTGCACAGC
>Ga0209780_1004496_pt1 | contig 10746 bp, 6 predicted proteins | sample WorMetexBAHAMAS2_FD_187384 | JGI IMG/M metagenome (GOLD analysis project Ga0209780, IMG submission 187384) | Marine gutless worms symbiont microbial communities from Max Planck institute for Marine Microbiology, Germany - Inanidrilus exumae... | ecosystem: Host-associated > Annelida > Digestive...
GACTGTTAATGCCTGTGCGATGAGTATCAGTTGAGAGGTCTGCATAATGGCAGACAACTGCATGAAGGGGGGGGGACACTAAAATTGCCTAACGCCCATTCGTCGTCATCTTCTCACTACCATAACTGATACAGACTTGATGATGTGTGTGCAGCTGCAAGTAGTTCACAGAAAGGCAGCCACCAAGAAACTCGCGAGATGGTCACGTATGATGATGACGATATCTTCTGACCCGTGTAGGACTGAAACAGTGCCAGTTGTTGGTTTGCAGAGTCGTTGGGAAGAAGTTGCCACTGAAGCTTTATTATGATGATACTGTTGGATGGGACACAGATAACATGTGCTTCAGGTGCAATTGCCACCTTACTGTCATCAAGAATTACGACAGGTGTGATGTTACACAACAGGGGCTCAATTTTCAAATGTTCCTAAGATGATCCAAAGTTCATCATAACTTTTTGCCCCGTACGAGCTCCATGGCGGTAATGCGCCGTGATTCATGTGTTGATGTCGGCGCTATATAAATTGTGTTTACTTAACTTCTTCCCTCCCTTTCTTCCTTCTTTACTTTCTTCTTTCCTTATGCTTTCTTTCTTACTTACTTGTTTACTTCCTAACTTGTCTATCTACTTCTTCCAGAATAGACCCATTCCAGGCCAGAAGTCGAGGCAACCAAACCTGGCTTTTGGTTTATTTTATGCTGTAGTATGTTTTGTTATGGATGCGTGTTTGCTTTTGTTGTTTGTTTCAGTTTTCCGTACCAAACCAAGAGATTAGCTGGAAAGAACGTCTCCAGAATGACCTATTTTGTGTCGGTTGGGACGTAAAAACCTTGACTCAGTCAATCAGTTGTCAGTTAATTTTCGAAACTTATCTTAGCATATTGTAACTTTATCCTAAGATGATCGTAATTAAAAAACCAACCAACCATAAGAGCCTACTTTAAGTCCGATAAGTCTTTTTCTTTAAACACTATGTCACGTTATTAAATTCTCTTCTAATAAATATTCTTTGCACTTCTATTGACCAGTGGACACCATAAGTTATATCTTGCTCAGTTATAAGCCTATACCTAACGTTGATTAGCATATTTAATATGGTACGTGCTCCAAGTTATAAAAGCTATAATGCAGGCTACTAATATGGGCGAAGGTCTTTCGTTCTAAACTCTAGCTAGTTTATGCCACTGAAGACGATGCCATGTTTATCTTATCGTTATTTTAAATTGTCGACATGTATACAACTAACAACTGGTTGTGTAAATTGTTTTGGATGAAAATTAATATGATAAATTGGTGCATGTTGTTGCTATGCGATGTAAGCAAACCAGTTGCCCGGATGTCGGTTTCTATGATATTATGTGAATATGCATATTAAGTAAACACACTTCAAGATCTGTGATAGATATGAGTCAACCAAAACAAATCTCATAACACTGTTGATTGTTGTTAAGAATAGATGAGATCTGTGGCCATATTTGTTGGCGATGGATGGCAACACGTTCTTCTTCAGTTAGGCTTGAATGTCGTGAATCAAGAATATTTAACTACATATATCTGTGGCCAAGTCTAATAAAGAATGCTATGATCAGGCAACAGCCACAAGTCGAGGGATTAGGTGAAAGAAGCATTCGCACAGACTGCAACATTTTGCTTGAATTCAGATAACTGTTCTTTTTATAGATAATCCAAAATGTCAAGTGATTGCTACGGCAACTGTGAGTGTGCCAGGTAGTTTGCTATACACAAATGTCTATACACTGTTTTGCTCACAGCCACAGTCACAACTAGATGTAAAGTACTATGAGAGAGTACAAAATCCCCGTGAAAGCAATCGCCGATTTTTTGACCGTTCGCGGATATGATTCAGCGTGCAGGTGTAAAAGTAAACAATTGCCGGTTTACGGAGTTTTTTTGACCGTTACTTCCACATCCTCTACCGATCGTAACGAAATACGAACTTGGTCTTCCCTTTCCACCTAGGAACCTTCGCATAAAATTTGGTGCAAATCCGTCCACAATCTTTTAAGTTATCGTGGTCACAGACAGACACACATACACACATACCAACGCTGGTGAAAACATTTTCCCTCGCTTTCTCGGGGATAATAACATGCAATATCAACATGTCAGGCAGCCAGTATATACGAGGTTCGTTTCATGAATTAGTTACAAAATGGCATCGTTCTGTTAATTGTTGAAATCCGAAATACATTTTGTAGGGAATTTAATTTGGAACACGTGAAATTTCTACGAAGGTGACATCATTGTTATGTCACCTATATTTACAATAGTCAGGCCATATGGTATTTTTCTCACCAGTTTTCTTTCAGTGCTGTATTTAACATCTGTAAGTGGTGTTATCATAATAAAACTTGCGTTTAGTACATGTATTTTGGACTTTTCATATTTTGATGCTGTTTTGTAACACTTATGAAATGAACCTTGTAAATATGCGCTATAATCATGCTAGACAGTGTAGAGGAAAAAGGGTTCATACAGCAGTTAAAACATACAATTCAAGAACTTTCAAGGATCCTAATTATTATTAAAGACCAAAAATATTGGCATGAAACACAACTATCATAGGACTCGATGTATCAAACTTAAAAACAAGATGTAGACACCAATACTATACAATAGGTGCATCGTAAACTTATTCTGGATTCATAGCCCAAAATGTCTACCGGTACATTCAGGTAGCAGCAGTGCCAAAATGCTGCCTATCAATGTTAACATGCCATTTTCAAGGGCTGCCGCTGACAATTCAAGGACTTCTCAAGTACTTTCGAGGGCCCTGATTTTTAGGCTGAAAGCGAGCACTTTCAAGGATTTCACAAGCATGCTATGAACCCTGAAAAAGTATAAAAACTGAAAGTTTAGACAAAACTTGATGAGAAATCCTACACACACGCTGGCTAGTCGCTGCCGAAGCAGAAGTTACTTGACACCAATATCAATACACCTCGACCATCAATCATGACTCATGTTTATTCAACACTGCACACTGCAGCTTAGCAGATGTCATGTCAGACGCCAAGATACCCAGAAATGTACACATTTCAATGAAACTCATCACATGGACATTAAGTACAAGGGAAAAGGATGGCTTCTAGTGTAATTGACTCATGTGATCAACGGCTTTGACTTGGACATGTCCATTTATAGGTGAGGATGTTACTTGAGCAAGTTGGAATACTGAACCAAAAAATGATCGTAAAATTATTACGACATATAACAGATGTCATTATGGTTCTGAACTGAACACTATTATATGTAATGCCTCATTTTATACTAACAGTTTTAGTCACAGTTCCTCGTAAACATCTACACTGTATATCAAGCCGTGACGTTTACGAATAGTACTTCACTTTTTCTGTACAGGATTGCACTTTAAGCAGTTAAGTTTAACGTAACAGATGAAAATTTAACGTTCATAGAATGTCGCTCAGAGTTTAACAAATAAGTGCGCTGTGAGTTATGCTGTGCTGGTGGCGTTCATCGTTTGCTGTTGGCATAGCTGACGCTCGTTGTACTGTGCGTCATTGATCGGGTCTTGAAGTTGGCGGCCGCCTGGAACTGCAGCTCGTATGCAAGTGGGTGGACTTTGAATCCATACAAGCTGCAACAACCAACATCACTTCAGTTCAACTCAACGTACACTCAGCAGTCGTAACACAGCCAGTAAGACAAAACAACACAACAGTGTGGCACTTTGGTGCAGATGCTGCTCGACTATGATTACCTCCCCCCACCGAAGGTGATGGAAGGTTATGTTTTTGCCAGCGTCAGTATGTAGGTAGATATATTGGTACGTTTGTGAACAGCTTCCTGGCACCAATTCAAGTCCGATTGTCATCAAACTTGGTCATTTATACGGTCATACCCTTGGCCACAGGGGACGAGGCGATTAAATTTTGGAAGGTCAAAGGTCAAGGTCGCTGGGGGAGGTATGCGCCCTACTGAGCCCTTCTAGTTACCTCTCTTTTAATGGAAACTGTCAGCCAGATCCCCCTCGGTTTTCTTTCTCCAACTGTTCAGAACGTTGACAACAAGTGGCGGATTTTTACAGGTCACAAGTCGTTACTGTCACACAACAGTGACATAGCACTCAAGAACATACAAAGCACTGACTCCCACTCAACCTTTCTTCACCCATGACCATGGACTCATGATGGAAGGAGCGTTGCTCCCTTTAGGCCATTTTCACCGTTACATAAGTACCAAGACTGCACATCTTACATTTCTACAAACCAACAACAACATGCAGCTCTACAAAATTAATTTTTTTTTAAATGAAAAAGCACATCAATTTAACAAGTGGTAATGTGATAAGGTATTACAGATACCAAGGAAAGTGCAGTTTTAAATAGGCAGGCTATAAAAAACAAAAGAAAAGTAATATGAGCAATGTGTAAATACAGCAGTTTATATTAAGTCAGTAAGTAAATTCTAAAGGTTTATTGTAGCCATGAGACTCCGACATGGGGGACAGGACAAACACAAGAATGCCGCAATCTGACAGAAAGAGAAGGATCAAGTTCAGGTCGAAAAAGGCGAAGGAGGCAGTTCTATTACTTACTTACTAACTTATAAATTTCACTTTGTTGTAAATGTTTCCATGCCATCTGGTTCTGCAGTAAAGCTGATGTACTTTCACCCAGGTGACCCAAGGCTTATAAGTCACTGGTTAATTCAGGTATGGTAGCTGGCAGTAACTGCTCCATGAATCTGAAGCTCCCATATTACAGGTGGTCACATTCCAACTTCAAGTGTTAGACATTACAAGGCATTTTTTCACAAAAATTTACATTTCCGTATTTTACCTCAATACTTCACAATAACTATGCATGTACTTTAGAGTTTGTCTTATATCACAAACTACAGTTGTGAACTTTAACCGACTAGTACGCTAATGTCTAACCGTGCAGTGAACTGGTTGGCAGGATGTTTTGGTCTGTACTCTGGGTGAACCATGAACAGCATGTGTGGAAATCCAGTGCCAAAGTACGCGCCATCCGTGTGGTGATGTCTTGATGACTTTGGTAGGTAGACGTCCTGACATTTTGGGCAATACAACTTCACCATTGCCTCTCCGGGAACATCCGACAAACCTGTACACACACAATAAAATTTCTACTTATAAATGCCTCAGTGTGTGTGTGTTTGTGTGTGAAATGCCTGAGCGAAACGACTTTTTCTTATATCACCAACTATGATTGTGAACTGTAACCAATTAGTACATTAAGACGCCATGGCAAGCAAGCTCCACATAGCAAAATACACTACAAACCTCAAGATAATCGAACTTTACTCCTTTAATGAACAAGCATCTACTTTGCGATTGCTGCACTACTCTAAATTTCGTTTAATTTCCTATTCTAGGATGATATTTTCAGCTGATGCCATTTAAGAGACATCATTCACAGAGATGTGCGAACACAGATATTTTGGCATCTGCAGCGATATCGTCTGCATCCGCAGCAGTGCAGTCCAACGACAGGCGTCCACGGATGGTCAGTGTCCAGTCTTACCAGCAGCATTGAACTCTGTTCTGTCGTGGACTAAAAAGTTCAGTGAGAAAGGAATGAGAGTGAACGAGTGATACAGATTAGGCCTATAGAATAGTTAGTTGATTCCAAAATTGAAACTGAAAATCAACGTTCATTAAGCACGGGCACTACGCGCAACTGACGACCTTAGAAGAACTCGTCAGTGTCAGACCGATCGCGTCGATAGCTACATGTAAGATTGCGTACGCAGATGTGCTTCTGTTTAATTAATTTCTAGTGTAAATGATTACATGTTATTGTCTAATCCAGCTGTCGAGTTGCTATATCCCAATAAATGATTTTGATTTCATTTTAATTCTAATTAATTTTATTAGTTTACAAGCAATGCAGCCGCCATAATTTTCAGTATGTCAAATGCCATTTTTTTTTGCTTTTTCTGACTATACACCATTTACATTGCAGCTAGCAACAAGATCTGACATCAAGCTGTGTGACACAAATCATTACCAATTGGTAGAGTTGGTTGATTCTCACAGTACACACGGGGACAGTAACCGAAATCACCTTGCTGCCATTTCTCAATCTATATTCACATGAATCAAACAAAGAAGCAAACTGAATTCCAATATTCAACTAAGGCTGCTGAACTATAACCAGCCCCATAAAAGACAGCATAGTTGCTGAAAACTGAGCCAAGAACTGCAGTGGAAAATGATAAGTTATCTTGCAGAATACACACATGCGCAAATGGCCAGTCATAAAAAAGAACTATATCAAATAGAGATAAGAACTTATGTACTGATTATGTTTGAAATGGTCCATGAGACCATGATTGCAAAAATATTTTAAAAACTGTTAGTGATTAAAGAAATATGTTCTTGGCTGCCACCTTGGTTGGATGGATGGAAAGATCACAGCCAAGAACATATTTCTTTAATCACTAACAGTAAAAGATCAACAGTGGTAGAAAGGTATGTATACTTCAATTGGAATGACAGAAAGCAGAGGAGCAGAATGCATAAAATCATTCAAGCATGATTTGACTCACGTGAACAGTAAGTGTTCATATTAAATACTGCAATCATCACAGACGTATGTGCATGCGGTTGCTTACCATCTGTGCAATTCCGCGGTTGGTCATAATGTATCTTGCATGGATCAGTCCATACAGGAGTTCAGCTGCCTGCTCAATCAAGTCACTCTGGTTAGGATTCTCATCAATATCATCATCTGCATACAAATTCACAGCAGCAGTGACACAGTCAGGGAGTTATCATGTTGAATATCAGCTACTGTAGGGTACACATAACTACACAGCCACATGCTGAAAAGCACCAACTCACAATGCAAGAATGTTCCAAAGTTATTATGGATACTGTCAGACGCAACCATTCATAATTTATCAAGAGCTCCTTTCGGATGCTTCACCTTGTCTCTGGAATCAACTCCCTTTATCTCTTCATCAGCCTCATTCTGGTACCAGTGCCTCCACTTCCAACTCACCTATTCCTTCACCAATCACTTCTTCCTCTTCTGTTTCACCACTCTGCTCATCCATAACTCCCTCTCTTTCACTACCGGCTTAAAACCTACCTGGTTCACAGATCCTATGCCCAGTTCCACTTCTTCCTCCCGCACTGCCTTCATGGACTTTTGCCTGCGCCATTTCTTCTGTGCTAATCAGTTTCTAATTTTAGTTTTTCCTTATTTTTCTGTTTCTGGTGCTGTGCGCCAGATTAAGCTGGCCCTCCCATCAGCTTTTTAGTGCACATAAATATATCATATCGTATCGTAATGAAATGTTCAAGTTGCATCTAAATTTCACTTTGTTTGGGAAATGTAGCAGTATTACATATTCACTATGTCAGTAAGACAGACAACAGGAATTAAGTGCATCAGAATATTAGCGACATAAGCAACTGAAAAGTTAGTTAGTTGGAGTTTAACGTCCCCTTTCAGCACAAATATGGCTATATCAGACACAAAGGAACTCAGAGACGACGATCACATACCAGGCTCGAGATCAAGAATCATGTCAATTGCCTGTCTGTAATGAGGAACTTGTTCATTCAAACCAGTCAAGTTGAATTTGTCCTGAATGTATTCTTCATCCACCTGCAAAAGCAAAACACCGTGCACCAAATCAAATATACTCTATCACAGGTCTTATTTTGTTCACTGTTTTCTGATGATATCTCAGCAACTATTTGTCACTTACTTTAGTGCAATACATCAACAGCAAGCTCTCAATGGTAGCATTATACCTGTGTTGTTCACTACAAGACTGCTATTTGTATTTCTGAGAAATCAGTTACAATAAAACAAAGACTGAGCCTACAGCAGCAAGCTGGATGCTGAACCCAACATATGCTAAAAACAGGCCCACAGGCTGGCTGAGGTGCTGCTAGCAAAGGAGCTGTCTAATGACACTATGTAGCCTCTGCTACCTGCATGACCCTTGTGGACAGTATAACAAAGGAACTAAGGCATGGAGGATACCAGGGACAGAAAGAATGCACTGTGATAAGACCCTATACAGGCCCAGAGGAAAAGGTCTAATTAAATTATATTTAGTTACTATAAGTAACTACATTTATCTATTCAACAAAAATTCTACGTCAGTCCATCTGGTATCTGTCACCAAGAGCTTTGCAGAGCAATAAAAGTACCTCACAAAAGAACTCATTGCCACGCAGACCACAAAACCAGGAAATCCAGGACACTTCCTCGGAGCTACTCATTGTTGTGATGTGTCAGAAATCTGTACGCAAAATAAACGACAAAACTACACACCGAACAGAGCATGACTGTCACAAATTGCATCCAATAACACACACAGGTCAAAGATCATTTCAAAAGTTATTGTCCGGACATACATGGACACACACCAGACCAACTGCTATACATGGACTACTAAAGTGATCAGTAATGATCACTGATAAGGTGCCATAACAAATCAGTCACTTCAAGAACACAAGTGCACAATATAACACCTGCAAACAATACGTTGACCCATGTGGTCACACTGTGGTGCTGCTGATTAACAATGAAGAGACACTCGTTACCACACTGAATGTAAAAAACCACAACCGGACTTGGACCGTAATATACTAAATCGGAACAATATCAGCTAACAAATATTGACAAATTAAGTTAACGACCCACATCTGAGTGCATCGGCTACAATTCCATCTTAATTCAATGGCACTTGGGGCTAAATTTCAAAACTAGATAATGCAGAACTACTATGTTATTTATACAGATGTGGGTATAGAGGGAAATGTCGACAATCCTGTAAATGGCAGGCCCAAATTCAGTTACCATGTTTAACAGTATGGTAAAGTAAATTTACGTTGCCGAATGGTCATACTAAAATACGCAGGCACCATGGCACCCATGGCACCGATTTTATTGGTTGTAGCTTGTAGGCGGGACGGGTCCGTGTAATTATGCTAAAGACGGCTAAAGACGACTAAAGACGACTAAGGACGACTAAAGACAGCTAAAGATGACTAAAACGGCTAAAGACAAGACTTAAGACGGCTAAAGGCAGCTGAAGACTTTGCCACACTGAATCGGCAACCACGAATTTGCCGAAAGTCGACGAGACTTCGAAGTTGTTCTGACTGTGGAGTGCGTGCCGTAGGTCCGCCATCTGCGTCGGGACGACTTTATGGAGGCACTCCACAAGATCCAGAAGTCTCCTGGGTCACCAGTCGACAGCCAGCTTCAGCACATGGTTCAATGACTCGCATGCGTTGTTGTTCCAGCATCATCGCATGCAGCCACTGATTTTGCTGAAGCGGTTCGAAGACGCACTTCTGAATAGCTAGTCGTATGTGTCGCGTGAATTGCTGTCCCAGCTCTTTTGCTGTCTTTTGCCGCATTGTCTTTAGTCGTGTTTAGTAGCCTTTAGCCGTGTTTAGTCGTCTTTAGCTGTCTTTAGTCGTCTTTAGCCGTCTTTAGCATAATTACACGGACCGGGCGGGACGAAGATGGAGCTAGCACGGGCACTGGTGCCATGCGAAACCGATGCCATGTAACAAAATTGAACGAACTATACAGGCACCCTGGTGCTGCTGTCCGCCTGCAGAAGTATAGGCCCTGCTGTTACAACTTAGGCCTACAATGCAGACGTCACGAACAACAGATGGAAACCAACAACGTAGGAACAACGAATAACAGTCGAAATGCAATAAAAATAGGCCTATGAGTATGGTGAGATGTTCACAAAGAAAGTATTTCTAGTAGACCTGCAGAAAACTAATTCCCCAGCTTCCAACACCATTACATCTTCGCCCCGCCTACAACCAATAAAATCGGTGCCATGGGTCCCATGGTGCCTGCGTATTTTAGTATAACCATTGCCGAAGTGTGAATAAGTATTACGATTACTGCGTCGGTTAGGGTTAGTGTTACGGTTATGGTCAGTTTAGTTTGACTTGTTAGCGGTAATAGTTTGCTATAGTTTGGTAATATGGTATCTGAATTTGGAACCGCCGTTTACAGGATTACCCAAATGTCTGCGCCCACAGTACCGATGCAAAACTGACACGATACGAAAACTGTGCAAATTCTAGCATAAACTGCTCAGAACTTTCAAGAGCTCCGCCCCTGAATCTCCAGTAGGAACTCAGTCCTGGGAACTTCTGTCTTTCCCTGCCCACAAGTTCCACAACCTCGCAATAAGTGTAATTAATGAAAGTTTTAGATGCACTATAGACAGGCAAAAAGTATCCTTATTATATGTTGTCTATTACAGAAGTGCGGTAATACATATTACATACAATTTGTTAAAGAATATTCATAACACAACAATCACACCAACGAAAACATAGATTATACCATAGATATTTGAATAATATTATATACACACCCTTGTGTACAATCCAACAGATTTATTATACACAACGTTGTGCAAATGCAACTAATAGTAATATCTTATATACACAACAATTTTTACTAAAAATTCGTAACTCTAAAATTTCGTCTTTCTGTTATGCCCACAAAAGACCTAGCCTCTTTTTCTTATATATCCCCACAAAAAAAACCTCTTTTCAACGATAAAGTATGAACTTACTACCGGGGTATCGAATTCTTGTCAGCAAATGGGTAAAAAGTCAGAAAACGGAAAAAACGGCCCCACCCACAAACCCCGCTGCCGCGCCTCCGCAAAAATTTGATGCATTGGATAATATATACATCGGAGGCCTCAACAGGGCATACTTTTATTA
>Ga0209780_1004497_pt1 | contig 10743 bp, 8 predicted proteins | sample WorMetexBAHAMAS2_FD_187384 | JGI IMG/M metagenome (GOLD analysis project Ga0209780, IMG submission 187384) | Marine gutless worms symbiont microbial communities from Max Planck institute for Marine Microbiology, Germany - Inanidrilus exumae... | ecosystem: Host-associated > Annelida > Digestive...
AGTAGTAGTAGTACTTAGTAGTAGTAGTTTATTAGTACAGTTATTACTATTATTGCTTTTATTCTTTCATTGTTTTATTGTACCTCACTGCTCATTTATGTTCTGTGTTCTATGGGCCTTGCTGCCTGATTCAAATAAATGGATGGATGGATGGATGGATGTAATACGCTACCTGTATATGAGGAAGACTGGTTGTGTACTGAAAAGTATTTAGTTGTTTTCTATGCATTGTGTTAGTTTCTTGACTTTATGTACCATGAAACTATTAATTGTTGAGCATTTGGAGTCTGCTACTGTGCAGCTAATTTCTGAGAATCACAACGAGTCAAATGTATGTGCTTCTGATTCAATCATGATTTTTTTCATTGCTTGCATTATACTTCATACTGTTATTTTCATTATAATATGTAGAAAAACATAAAAGTTCTTCCCGATCCACACAGGCCTAATGGGCAGCAGTGATCACCGTTTCTGTAGCCATCAACCAGATACCTGATTATGCTGCAAAACCATAGATACGGGCTCGTTTGTGCTCATCTATGTTCCAGCTTTTACTGGTGCTCATTATGCCTACCCACGAAGAGATAGACAGCTTGAGTTTACCTGATTGGATAGTTACATACTGAGATGGTTTGCCTGCCCAAAGACGGTCACCCATCCCAGTACTAACCGGGCCGGATGTGGAGTAACTTCATTGATCAAGACCAACGAGCTACAACTATGCTAAACTGCCGCCATTATTATAATAGTTGCCAGAAGTAATCACGGTCTGTCTTCTGTTATGCAGATCACAGTTAGCACTCGACTGTTCATCTGCTGTGCTGTTCTGTTTTGTGATAGCAATGTGGGGCTTTCACGACCGCCAGCTCATCCTGCGTAAACTCCTGGCATTGAACATGGCTGGCGGAAGTGCTGCCGATGCGTTCAGACGTCGCTGGCGTTGGCAGCAGACTGCTAGTAATAAGCAGGTCTGTTTCATTCAGAATTTTACCAGTTTTAAAACTTGGCTATAAACCTGGGATTTTGTTATTTGTTGTCAGAGTGATCACTGGACATTTGATGTTGATGACAGACAGCAGCACTGCTGGGTTTTCTGCATTGTCATCCCGGTGATCCCGGGAGGGATGCGGAGTATTGTGATGAGAGTATGCGTAATCTATATGTATTCCTGCCCACTTGCATATCTCAAAAACCATATATCAGTATTTTATAAAGTTTTCTATGCGTGTTACCTGTGGCAATGGCTTGGTCCTCCTATGACGACAGTGCAGTAAGTTATGCGCTTCAGGTTTTGTGGTTTATTGATGTCGTGTTTTCACATAATGTTGCAGGTGAGGCAGAATTAGACAACATTGTTTTATCGAGTTTGCTAGGTGGCAGCGCCGGGTTAAAGTTGCTATCTACACAACTAAAAACCGATGTCAGTGATTATTACTACTACTACTTATGCCACTGCTACTACTACCTACTACAGCCGCTTAATGACTGCTTTTCCAGGTGTCGGCCGGTTCTCCCTCCGGTCCTTCTCCGCCTATACCAGACTTGAATCTCTGGGGATTCATGGAAGAGAGTATTTTATGGGCCAAACGTCCTTCCTGCCTTATAACTGATGGTGTCAAAGCATTGAAGGATACACACTTACAGTTATTACTAATTTACAAAATGTTTGTTGAAACTTTCTCAAGCTGATTGGCATTTTGTCAGTTGAACAACTGCACAGCACATTTGGCTACGCATGTATTGGACATTTATGGAATGCAGTACATCTTATCAACATCATATTAATTTTATTTAATGTAAATGTGAAGCGCCTGTGGTTGCAGTAATATGAAGGTATGCTGAATACAATGTGATAGGATATGGTAGATTAACGTGCGCTCAAAAGCTGATGAGATGGTCAGCTTTATCTAGTGCATGGCCCAGAAACGAAAAAAATAAGGAAAAAATAAAATGAAAAACCGAATAACTCAGAATAGCAGTGTAATGCCAGTGTTTGCGTACTGTACAGTCTTATGTCATGAGATGGCACAGATAAAGGGCCATCCCTATGAGTCAAAAAGATACTGGATATTTGTCAAGATAATAGGCCCTATAGCAACACGTTTAGGATGTGATGGGCTTTCTGGTGATAACTTTGTTACAAATTTAAAGCTGAATGAAAGAATTTTGCAAATTGGTCAGCATTTAACAGAGTTATGGACAGGATGTACTTTTTGACTCGCATAGGTCAACATCCCATTGTAAGATGACAGTCTTGGTTTGTTGTCACTGTGCAGTGTGGACTCGTTTATAATGAGGACGAGTGGGAGAGAGAATGGCAATACATTGTCAGTTTGGCTAATTGGCAGCCAAAGAACCAGTCCAATGCCACAGCTGCTGTTTCTAACAACAGGTAGCCTATGTTACTTATACCGATAATTAGTGTTCTATAACCATGTGTTGATCAAGTTGTTATTGTATCGATGAGAAAAGCGTGAATATAAGTCTGAAGAATTTTACTTTGTGTCATTTTTTTCTCAGAACTTATCAACATCTGTCTTATGACCACACATTTTTACCGGCTTGATGCTGTGCTAGCGCTGTATTTGTGTGTCTGTCCGTCTGTCTGTCTGTCAGAAGTCACAGTTTTAGGAAAACGGCTAATGATAGCTCTGGGATTTACCCAAACTGGGCACCAAATACAGGTGGAGTAGGTTAAAATCTGCAACTTGTGCTATATCTTGGAAATGGTGCAACGTAACATAGTTACTATGGAAGGCTAATAGGAACTCGTATGCATGCGTTCTGTTGAATGGTGCTAGTTCAAATGACATTGAGTGACTCTTAACTACCCAAACCACCCGCCGCCTTTCATATCTTCAGAATGGATGGAGTTAGACACTTCAAATTTGGTAGATGGGTTGAAAGGAGCAAGTATGAAAGGGACTTGTTCAGGGTCACGTGACCTTTCTAAGTTTTTGAGGCCCAAATCATATCTCTGGAATGACTTAAGCTAGAGTCATCAAATTTTGAGTGCGGTCATCTGCATCATGTCCTAGCCTTAGGGACGACAAATCACCCCAAAAGGGGCATGGTCAAACACGTGACTCATTTTGAATTTTGGTGCCCCAATAATATTGCTGCAATGGCCTGAAACTAGTCCTCAAACTTGGTGCAGATGTGGGCTATATCAAGTGTTAGCCTTGGGATGACAAGTTACCCTTTAATGGGCGTGACCCATTTTACATTTTGTCCCCAATGATATCTCTGGAATACTTCATTAAAATTGAGAATGAGTCTCTCTTTCTGATGCCAGCTGAACCAGGTTGTCCTAGAAACGAGGCCATTAAATGGGCATTTTGAGCCTTTGATGGCTGTCATTTGTGTGACAGGAAAAGTTAAAGGTGCATATAGCATCACTATCGGTTTTGTTTAGGAGTCTTTTGGGTGACGACGAGCTCCAGAAAGGAACACCTATTCTGAAAACGAGTAGCATAATGTAATTTTGTAAAGTATTGTTGCTGTTTTTATGATTGGCAATTCAGGTTGCATGCAGGCAGGCTGATGGATTCAGAGACGGTGTTTGAGAGTCTGGAAGAGGTGCATGTGTTCATCCTTGCACACGTCCTGCGTAGGCCGATTATTGTCATCGCTAAATCAGTTCTAACAAACGTCGATGGTGAGGCTCTGGCGCCAATACCATTTGGTGGTATTTACCTTCCGCTGCAGTGTGCACCGTCTGACTGCCACCGATCACCTCTGCTTCTTACCTACGATGCAGCACACTTCTCTGCTCTTGTGTGGATGGACAGTGAAGCATCTGAACGTATGATATGCACCTCTTTCAAATAGTTTACAACGCTGCATACCAGAATTGTTGATATGTAAATTAATTTTGGGACATTTTTGATCTGTATGTCATTGTCAGAACACGACACCACACAGGATATATCGTATTTTTTATAATTTTATTTAATTAAAAGAAAACGGCCGTAGCCCATAAAGTCTGGAACGCCTATCCTCTCCTACTGTCAAACAACGTCTGCCAGCCCCCCACGGACAGCCGGCCACACAGCCGGGCCGCCGGCAACACCACGTGACCAGATCAACTGTCAGATCACGACGTGAATGTCTGACAGTCATTGCCTCAAAGTCTGATATGAGTCGTGACTTCAAGTCACCAAATTTTTAAGTCAAGTCAAAAAGTTTGACTTTCAAGTCATTTTGTTTCCAAGTCAAGTTGTGAGAACAAATCCAAGCGACTCTCGGGTCTAATAGAGACACATCATTGCTATAGATATTATTAGATAAAGGTAATTGGTCTTAGATGCAATTTCACTTCTACAGTAAGTGATGCCAACTGCCATGTATTGTGTCACAGGTAGACTTTCAGAAAGATACTTTTTAAAGTGGAACAAATTGTTGCTATGTGTTTCTGTCGCCTTGACAGTTAGTACTTCCAGTTCTCTTTTCCATTCAATGGATTGAGGTATTTGGGTAGTCGAGGCACCCATCCCGTTAAAACGGTTGGTTGCGTGGCACAGTTAGAACGTCGGTCTTTAGCCGGCGAACTTTCCCTGTCCTATGCTCGACCTGCAGCTGATGGGTGACCACTTATATTGGTAAACCGTCCGCTATAGGTCAACCAACCAGGTCAACTCCGCCTTTCATCCCTTCTGGGTCGATAGATGAGTAGTAAGCTGCAACTGGATGTCTCTTACCTCAGAGGTGGCGCCATCTAGTGAACGCTTACGAAGGAAAGGCAGGCATGGTGTATTTGCAGGTAAAACTGTGTGATCCATGCCTGAGCGCTTTGAGATATGCATAGTATATAAAACGCGCTATATAAATACTCTTCGTTTCCTTTTTTCCTTTAAAACGTGCTCCAATTATCTCCAAAGGTTTTTAGGACCCAGTCCAATCAGACCACCCAAGTAGATTATGAAAACAAGAAGCTCTGCTTCTGCAAATTAGAAGTCTCTATCTCCGCCCACTATGAAAATATGGAATGAGATACAAAATTTAGAAAATGGGGTGGTTTGGGTAGTTAGAGGTAACTCAAGGTCACTAAAAATAGCGCCATTCGATAGAGCGCATATGAGTTCCTATTCGCCTTTCATAGTTACTATTTCCCTATCTTGCACTGTTTCTGAGATATAGCAAAATATTGGTCGAAAATCGCCGATCTGAACCTACCCCACCTCTATTTGGAGCCTGATTGGGGGTGACCTGTTGGAATATTGCAGAGATCTTTGGCATCGGCAAACTAGAGTCTCTGGGCTATTGTATCGTGTGGCATTGTTTGCATGATCCTAAGTTCAGCCATCTTAGTAGAACTCCGACTTGTGACAGACAGGCAGACGGACACACGATGACAGCATATAACGCGCTAGCATAGCGTCGCGTGGTAATAATAAAACTAGTTGTGTATGCGTGTCTGGTCTGCTGTTTTTTTTACAGTGGCAATACCACTTGTCAATCCACAGCTAGAGTTGCTTCCAGTTCACTTTGCTGTAGATCCTGGTATTGAGTACAATTGGCCAGATGCTGATGAATGCAACTGCTTTGATTTGCTGCTGGACAAGAAAGTCCGCCTCATTGAGCAGTACGTGGACTTGAAAGTCAGTACGATGCCAACGAAGGACAGTATGAAACAAGCAGAAGCGTTCGATCGCTTAATGCACTGTCGTCGCGGCAGCCTGGACTCGGCGCAGATAGATTTGCTGGTTGGTGCCGGAAGATCGGAGGATGGAAGGAGGCAAGGGTCGGCGAGCATCTCACGGCAGATTCGTGGTGCTGTGATGAAGACTTTCGGAAGTCTTGGTCAGTCCGTGTCGGAGAAACTGAAGAGTATGACGTGCGGCTCAAAGTCTAACAAACTGTCTGTCGGGAGCACCACGCAGAGTTCACGTAGAAGCACGCTGGCTGTTCAGATGTTAACTAGTCACCACCACCAGGTACAGTGGGTTCACGGCATTTGTTAGTTGTTCATTGCACAAAAATTGAGTTCATTTGTTAGTAGTTCATTGTATATAGTTATGTTATGACAGCTAATAAACGCCTTTAAGTAGGTTACTTTGTGATCCTTCAGTTTGTTGCTTGGTGCTTAAGCGTGCAGGTGACAGATAAAACTGTGTGATCCTTCGTTAGCACATGCAGTACCTGAGTGCCTTAGCAATGAGTATCATGTATACAGTTCTATAGAAATATATGGGTTTACTGTACTTTACCGACAAACAACCAATTTAATTTTGCTGGGCCTGTGAACAGGAGTATAATTTAATGTAGAAAGAAATATAGAGATTGTATTTTGATGCATGCCCTTTCTTTGGGAACTACATAGATAGATAGCAAAAAACAACCATTGTAGCCAATACTGACAAACTGCATTTGGTGGACCACAAATTCAGAAAAAAATTAACTGGAAATAATTCCTAGGTTAATTTTTACTGTGTGGCACATTGTGTGTAACAGAATTATGTTCTGCTATCATAAATAATTTCTGTCAGACTCCCGTACACTGTATAGAAGTAGCTACTTTTATTTGATGTGTTTATTAATTTTAAGCCTTTGAAGAACATTGAGGATAGACGTGATAATTTACGAGTTTTAGCAACAGAACACGCAGTAGTTTTGAATCTGTTCAACTCGTTGAAGCCGGTTTATTTGAGCCTTTAGAATATAGTCAGCGGCATTACAATAATACTGGGTACTGACATGATAGGGCCAGCATAAAGGAATAATGTTCCATCGCTGGGAGTTAATTGATCAAGAAAAAAATGAGGTCCAGTCGATGGTTTCTCTGGTTAGCATTAGTGCTTTGGGTTCTCTCCACAAGATGCAAGAAGCGCTCCAATTATCTGGAAAGTGCTCGGTTTGGAACTGGAAGAAAACTGAAATTTGTAGAGAAATTTAGTACTTATGTTTGAAACAAACAGTGGATATACTAACGGAACTATTGCTTGCAGCGGCTCAGACCAGCACGAGTTTTACATTACGTTGCCTCTGCCTTTTTCAATAAACTGTATTGTTTTTCAGATTCTTTGTGCAGTGCTGAGTCAAAAGCGAATGTTTCATCAAGACGAGCTTGTTCGCAACTACCTTGCACAGGCCTCACAGCGCTATGCCGACATGCGGCTTCAGCATCACCTCCAGTCAGATGAACTGGAACGAGTCTTTTCACCCAAGACGAAGAAAAGTGAATCACGAACTTCATCGGCAACTAAAGCGACACAAGTTTCATGCAGCCTGTCGACATTCGAACGCAAGAACACTCTGTTGTTGACTGGCAAGTCCAAGTTTTACACTATGAGCTACGAAGACCATTGTCGTACATCTACACCAGCTGCTGATCGACTGTCTACCAATGCAGATCAGTACTGTACAACTGCTATCGACAACTTATCCATCAATACACTTGCGAACAGTGTAATGATGGATGCAGATAGTCCGACAAATTCTGCTAATTCTCGCAGAAGCACTTCAGTTGATGAAAACTTGCCACGCATCAGCAACGCAGCATCTCAGCGTGAAAAGCTGTCGTTTTGTGTTGCGGAGCCTTTCACTGAAAGTTGTCACAGTTGGCCGTATTCAGACAGAAATCACAATAGTATTTTCCATCCTGACGAGGCACGATGCCAAGGTGCAGAGAACTGCCCACATCCAGTATTGCCGCAAGCTGGAAACATATGTTCTGCCTGCTTTCAGGCAAAGAGATATTCACTAGTTGTGCAGTATCCAATGGTAGCAACAAAACTGTAGTTTTGTCAGTGGGCAGCATATACCAAATCATGCCTTGTGTAACAAGATGTCAAGGTTTTGCAGATTATGCTGTAATTTTACAGTACAGTGACGTTTTTGTATTTGAAAAGATGTGCCAAACTATGTTTCCAACGAAATTGTATAAAGTTTTGTTCAAAATTTTCGTGAAGTAGGCTTATTATTTTATTTGCTCTGTAGCAGTGAATTCAGTCATATTTGCCAAATTTGACATTTTTGGCATTCCATATATGATAATAAATAATTCCACAAGAACAAAAATAGGAGCTATGTTAACCAGTATGTTAGTCCTCCTTATTGTTGGACCAGAATGTATGCTGGCCACGTCACATGTGCTTCCTGATGAGTCATGGTAAGCATGTGCCACGCGCCCTATTAAAGTTAGAAAAAAATGGGACATACAGACAGACGGACGCCAGACCGTTACATTACACTTACTGCGGGATGCAGCCAATTTAATAATTCATCACAGTAGACAGCAAGATATTTCATGAAAGCAGTTTTGTCATTATTAAAGCATTGAGCACCAGGCATCATATTATTCAATAATCTTCTAAACATCTGAAATGTGTAAAATCAGCCCACATTTGCTGTCCAAGTGGACGTCATCACAAATGATATCATATTGTCATATGCTGTGTGAATATAGGCTAAATGGCATGCTGACATTGTCACTAATACATTTGTCTTTGATGACATCAGTTGCATTGCATGTTTGTCCTTTCATTTGTGATTTTACGTCACCCACTTCGGCGATTTATTTATACAATATAGCACTGATCAATTGCAGCACAAACTGAAGCAGTTAATATGTGATCAGTTCCTAAAAATGATATATGTAATAATTATAATAATAATAATAACTAGAAGAAGCCAGCACTCACAAGAGTGGCATGACCCATGCTGGAAATGTTTTTGCCGCTGGCTGACTGTGAAAAACTCCATGCACGGAAAAAGGCTGTTTGCAGCGGCATCGGCCGCTGGAAAATGATGCAGGGAAAACCCAATGTCAGTGTTGCTAGCATGGCTTGTGCAGCAGGGCATTGCTGCAGGCAAAACCAAGTGTAGCTTCATATGCAACAAGTGGCACTATTGTGTTTCTCTGAAGTACGACACAGACTTGTTTCTGTGCTTCATGATCTTGACTTTTGGTCTTTATAGCACAAAATAAATTGGTTTCCAGGAATCATTTCCAGGAACATTTCTGTGTCAAATTTAGCGATCGCAGCTGCATTGATGATGATATGATGCGGAAAAACACACAAACGTCACGGAAAGCCCTATTCCCGCCACTGCTGTCAGTAATTAACAGTGATCAAATTTAATAAGTGTTATGACTTAGTTTAAATTTGGTCGCAGTAATTTGCAGTGAGATCCCCTGTGTTTTGTGTAATTGATTTCATTAGCGTTGTAGTATGCAGTGTTACAGTATGTAATGGTAACATGACAGATACTGTGCCAATATAGTCACAGTATTTATACTGGACTTGGACTGTATTATTAGGTCGACTCTTCTGAGTTGACCTAATAAAGTGGGTCAGAAATGTCCGTCCATATTGTACGTCTGTCCGTCAACCAAAAAAATTGGCATGCACGCATAGGTCGATGAGTGATGCACGACGGTATGCAGTATGACCCCATCTGAGGTCAAGGTCAAGGCCATGAGCTCTTCAAATTTGGAAATCCTTCCATTTTCAAAAGCTATCTCCTCCGCCATTTACAATGGGAGCTGGCAACTGACGACTCATTCTTAAACTAGGGCACAATATCTAAATTTGATCAGGTCGGATTTTTGATAGTTGGCCTAGTTTTTGTATCATGTAACTTTGAACTTGGCAGAAACGTCAGTTGTGAAGAGTCGACCGTCAGTCCTGTACGGGCAGGGATGTGGAGTCCTAATTTTTGTGGGACTCCAACTCCAGGGTTTAAAAAATTGGCACTCCGGCTCCAACTCAGGGTTAAAGTAGGACACCGACTCCTGAACTTGTGTGATTGTGACAGTGTACTGAGTGAACGATGCAGACAAACAAATTCTCAAGATTTAAAAAAATAATATCATATTATTACTAAGTTATTTAAACCTCATTTCAGTCATAGCATGCTCTAAAACGGTGCAAAACATTACACAGACAAAATTTATATTACTAGCATATGTCCAGTCCAGTTGCACAAATATTATATGGCACTGGTACATAAAAATCCAAAAGCAGTCCTCTTTTTTGGCACGACTTCTGACTCTGGGATTTTAAAAATTAGGACTCCCAACTCCGGCCCTGGGCTTGAATCAAGACTCTGGGACTCCAGACTCTGAGAACTTTCACTCTGCACCCCTGCGTACGGGGCTTATTTATAAATATATATTTTTTCATTTCAGTCATCTGATTGACTGTTGATTTCATGCATATATTCATTCATATTGTATGACATTTGTATTAATTAGTATCAAGTAACATCGGTTCTGTTATCATTTGGCTGAGTGACTTGCATTTTGTGTACGCATTTTATTTTAAGCACTAAGTCCATTAATATCGTATGCAGTGTATTGTACAAAATTTGGCTGTAGTTAGAAACTGCAAAGTTTTACGGCTGCAGACGTTTTAATCTTGCATTAATTTTGGCATTGTGTTGCATTGACTGCTGACCACTGTTGCTGGTTCTTCAGAAATGCCTTGTGTTTTCTTACAAACTGTTATTAGATGCAAGATGTGAATTTGCAGTATTTTGTAATTAATTTTGAATAACTCTGGAGTTGGCTACTTTATCAGTTGTATGTTTCTTGGGGCTCTGGCCTATGCCGATGACATTGTGTTGCTCGCCCCTACTCCCAGCACTAAAATGTAAAAATCAAAAATGTACAAATTGTAATCAACTTTTGTCTGTCAGACACATACTAACAGAATGTACTTCATATGGTCAAACACGACATCAATACTAATCCTTTACTGACATTAAATACATTTTCAATCATACACTCAGTTAAAATAT
>Ga0209780_1004498_pt1 | contig 10743 bp, 8 predicted proteins | sample WorMetexBAHAMAS2_FD_187384 | JGI IMG/M metagenome (GOLD analysis project Ga0209780, IMG submission 187384) | Marine gutless worms symbiont microbial communities from Max Planck institute for Marine Microbiology, Germany - Inanidrilus exumae... | ecosystem: Host-associated > Annelida > Digestive...
ATGTTAATCACGCTAACATTGACATTCAGGCTATGTTAGTGTGGTTAACATTGCCTTTTTATGATTTTTGCGGTTTTCGATCCGTCGCTGTTAACAGTGTGTATAAACTGCAGTTTTTTACATTTATTATGGTAATGCACACAATTTCTAACATTTCATGAATAGCTCTGTACTGCACATGTCAGTAAAAAGAAAATATTACCAGTTATCTCAAACACTTCTGAACACATAAAATAAACGGTTATGTCAATAAATTATCTTGTCGATCAATTACCTTGCATCGTTAATATCAACTTTTATAAAATCAACGGACACCAACACGTAATTTGACGGTCCTAGGTGCAACATTTTGTGTCCGACTGTGACAACGCTGCTACCGCATTGCCTGCAAGCGGGCAAGAACTTCGGCATATGACTGTTTCTTTGATGACAATAAGACAGTATCAATGGACTGAAACAGATCATCACACGACATGTCGGACGGAAGTTTTGTTAAAAATTCAGCAAGCTGAATAAAATCAAGGCGAAGCAGCATCGCTTCATACAGCTTCAAAATACCTAAGAACACAAAGTTACGACAGCAATCAGAACATGCCCGACTTCTGAACAACGAAAAGCAACTTTCAAACTAACTGGCCCATAAACTTTCATTATTAAAACAGTTGTTTATGCTATGTCAAATAAATATAGTTAACACGAATACTAATTTCAACAATATCATATGATGTAGTTTTACTACTTCCCCTTTAGTTCACAGTGCACACATGCCTTGGCTGCGGAACCATATTTAACTGGCAGTAATGCCGGAAAAGACAACTTGTTAAACACAAACAGTGTGCATGCTTGCGTGTGTGCATGCCGAGATTTTTACCACAAATTCGCAGCCACAATATACAGATTCTCAGTTTTCCAGCACATCCTATAATACTACTATTAATAATACCTCTGTTTGCTACATATGTACTGCTTAATCAACCTCTGGGTAAAGTGTGCCACATAAAACTAAAATAGGAGTTTATGTTATTTGATGGCTACAGCAATCTAGAATTTCAAAATTTTTTTGCGGGGGAGGACCCGGCCCCCACTTTCCAGGGAGGAGGTAAAGGAAGAGAAAAGGGGAAGGGGAGATTGGGGCAGGTAAAAGGGGTTGGAGAGACGGGAAGAAAAGGAGAAGGGAAGGGACTTTGACAGATGTTACGAGCGTACTCGCAAGTATGCCACGTGTAATAGGCCTGGTCATCGACGGCCATAACGTGTCGTCGATGACGGTTGACTGAGATCGAACATGTGCAAATGCGGGGGACGGTCTCAAAAATCTAGCATTGCTAGATTTCAGAATAGCATTCTTAATGACGTTTTTCATATAAATAATATGAGACAAAGACGTCTACATCACTACTGTTGTCGCTATCCATTCTTTACATTCTTATAATTGCGCAATTAACACATCATTTATGATGTAATATTCAACTGATATTCACATGCCAGTCACCTTGAAGGTGTCAACTAATGCGGGCGGTCGACAGTGTGCGTACGCCATCAACGATGTTTGAACATCTAGCAGTGCTAGTTTTTGAGACCGACCCTGCATTCGCACACGTTCGATCGCGGTCGAACGCCACCGATGGCATGATACGGCCATCGATGGCCATTACACGCGCGTAATCGTGCATTAGTTACCGCCACAGTGAGAATAAGACAAACAGAACTACTTAATACTGATAGATCAGTGTCATATTAGCATCTCAACACCGATGGCGAGTCATTCAGAACATAACAATAAGAACGTTACCTGTCATCACTGCAGTCACCATCATAACTACAAGCATTCAGCAGCAGCAGCAGCTAATAAGAACCGAATAGCAGCGACTTGTCTACTATACACAGTACAAATACAATTTGCTAACATCACCTATTGCGGTTCGGAATAGAAACTCATCTCCATCACGAAAGAACACGTCCCAGATGCGACTAGCAATATCCAGTGACAATGCCTTGGCATATAGCGTAAATATCCTGTTAAGTACAGCAGACATATTAATTAAAGTTGCATCAGAAAATATCAAATAAAGATTTTAATTCTAAATAACTGCATACTGTCGTGCATCACTCACTGACCTCTACCTACATGCCAAATTTCATTGAAATCGAAGAAAACTTTTTGTGGACGGACGGACATACATATGTACGTACAGACAGACAAACATTTGAGACCGGCTTTATTAGGTCGACTCTGAAGAGTCCACATAAAAATACAACGATAAATTTGCAAGTCAACAAACATAATTAAGATCATGAACCACAACAATTCATGTTCAATTAATAAAGTTAATAAGTAACAAATTAAACATCAAATAACACGATTGAATGCATGCATATAACTCTGTGATGCCATGCAAAACTTAGTGCATGTATGTATAAAACAGTCATTTACAGCACAGTCCTCAATGTCATGGATATTATCCATCTATTGGTCTCCTCTTGCTTTGTTGCCATTATCCATTCCTGTGCTCCTGACAGATATAACTTCTACATGTAATGTACAATGTTTGGTCACTTTACCACGGCTGCTGCTGCTGCTGTTCCCATTGATACTCTTTCAGTTCCCTTGCCATGTAGTTCATCATTCCTTCCTACCTTGTGCAGTGGCTCATCTCAGATCATGTATTCATCTTTGAGACTGCAAAGTGCCTGCACTGTAACTTATTGTCATTTCTGACACTTTAAACATTTATTCATTGTACTGCATTCCTCCACTGAACACTAATTGCCTAAGTACTATCACAACCGACCTTGTATTGGTGCATCTGGTAATACATGGCAATGCATTGATTGCAGCAACAATGCATCTGAGTTTACAATGCTGCTTACCAGTCAATGAGGTAGAGATCCGCCGTTAGACCACATTTAGTAAAATGCATGGACAGTCTCGGCAAATTTTCTTTCAAAATCTCCTCATACGTGTCAAAATATGCCTTCATCTACAATACAGCCAGTTGTGCAAATGCAACAAAGTACACAGTTCTAAATATAGTTGTAAACAGTACCACTGAATAAGAATCAGTTCGTACCCTTTCAGCGCTTTGACATGATCACATGTAAAACAAGATCGGCATCCTGTTTGTAAAGAACCTCACTAATCATTACAATTTGCAAAGGTTTGTTTTAAAACTTCTGATGATCTGAACAAGTTGTTGAAACTTGAAAGCAGCCAAAACAGGCTTGCTAAACAAGAACTAGCATCAGCCGAAGCTACAATAAAAACAAATATTGGCAAATATAAACAGAAATTAGCAATAACTACAAAACGACACACAAACAGTGAAACACACCAGGTTTTTGTCCAGTCGAAAGAAAGCATTCTGGCATGGACGGTTGAGCAGATTAGCAAAGCATGTGAAAGCATCGTGTACATGCATGTTTAGTAATAAGACCGCAGCGACAAATGACATACCCTGCACCTGTACACATAGATTTTATTTTCATCGGTCAGTAAGTAAACACAATCAACAAATGCAGTAATAATAACGTCTGTCAATAAGTACTGTCCACTGACCAAGTCTGAAGTTCACAACTTTGCAAAGTGTAGAAAGCAAGCTATATACACAAGACGTAAAATAACAGCACATACATATCCAACGTCAGGACGATAGCATGCATATGCTCCAAGAAGACCTTGCAGAAGGTTGTGATATGGTCCTCCCTAAAAGCACAGGTAAAACTTACAGGTCACATCATAGTTGTATAAGGAAACACACATACACAAACATCAATGCTGGGGGCATTGAGTAGCCAATCAGATACAATCTGCAATGGTTAAATACTGGCATTCCACCAACATGTTTAGCCTCTAATACAATTCAGTCTTGGACTGCCTGTGGAGCATGCATAGCAACTACCTCAACTACATGTACAACAGACAGCAAATTGCAGGTTGCTATTGTAGTATTTAGCACAAGTCTTGTCAGCAAAACGAAACAGATGCCAAACTTATTCTGCTAATATCTCAGTGCCTTTAATGGACAAAACTCGAGTACAAAAAGGGTGGAATGAATTTCAGCAGATTGTGCCACTGCTTATCAATAAGGAAGTGATGGAAGTTACACAAAACTTGTGTGCAAAGCTGTGTGTTACATGGCAGTGAAACGTGGTCAGTGAGGAAAGAAAACAAGATGGCAGCTCAGCAGGATGAGATGAAAATTATTACATGGATATGTGGTGTTAAAGTAACATATAGGTTCACATATAATGAGATGACAGACAGACTACGAATAGACGATATTATACAGTGGTGCAGCAAATCAGGTTCAGATAGTATGGGCATGTTTTAAAAACGGATGACAATGACTGGATGACAAATGCATGGACAATGAGGTGGAAGATGTAAGACCTAAAGCCTAGAGGCAAGCCAAAGAAAACTTGGAGTGAGGTTGTAGAAAAGGTTGTTAGACCCGACAGCCATGCAAGGAAAATGCTGTGGGCCATAGGAAATGGATAAACTTAATTAAAAATGTTGTATAATAACCACAAAAAAGGGTGTGACTGAATGAACTAACTTAAATGGCAGATTCAGACTGAAATATCTTTAGAAGTTAACCTTTTGAAAAATTCCAAGATGAGGAAACGTCCTGGAAACGTCCAACCGTATGACATCAACACTTGATTCATGATTTCTTAATGTACCTGTGGCAAATAAGCATGAAAAATGGACGTGCAGATCCTGATCACCCAAATATAACATTTTTTACCATAAAAAACAAATACAGATACCCGAGCGCCGAACATTTCACGTAATTGCATGACAAGAACAAACATGATGCACAAAACCTGAGAAAGATGCCAAGCTGTCAGAATCAGAATTAACTGGATCTTTTGTGCCTCGCAACAGTTCCTCAGCTCGCTGTAAACATATCTCGTACAGTTCTGCAACGTAATATATTCAAGCTATGAGCTATTATTATTGCAAAAGTAACAAATAAAAACACTGTGAGAATAAAAGAAAAGCATTGATACATTTACACAGTAGAAATTCATCATCCTACTAAGCATAAATGTATCATAGTAACATGAGACTGCTGTCATAAGTGTCATGATGTCACAGCAACCTTGTCTATTGTCTGCATGTCATGCTTAAGGACCAACGTAATATGACATTACCTGAAGTTATATTCAACTCATTTGCTGCAGAAAGTTTCCACACTTCACCACGTATACTTGCTGGAAGACCACGCCACCATAGGTCTTGCACCATCTTTGTATTCTTCCTGAAATTAGTTTAAACAGACAGTGTTATTCACAGAAATTATATCAGTAAAAAATTGCTATAAGGCTTAAGCAACATTAAGGAATCAGCATCAAAATCTGACAGTATGTACGACTGATGAAGAACAGAGATAACAGTGATGTTTCTATATCTGAAAGAAATAACCAAATGCGTTACAGAACACACAGATGTAAAGTTGCATCCACTGACTTTGTCAACTCAAATGATGTAGTACAGAAAATCATAAATTTCAAGAACTATTAAATTACTAACTAATTCTACACCATCGATATCATACAGCACAATGAATGTCTCTCACACTATAAGCTGTGCTGCATCACATAGCAGAAGTTACTATTTGGCAAAATAAGAACAAGTGGAGGTATTATTTGGTCAAATACAAATAAAATACAAATAGTTACTGTCATGCAATGCATCATCTTTGTGAACAATATATATATATTCATCCAAGTTTATTGCAACAATTATGACCGATGACACTGAAGTTTTCACTACGCTTTCTTTAATGACAGAAGCTCAGCTAACACACAGGGACCACACGAGGCACTATGTCAGTTGAAATCATGTCAACTGCTGCATGAATGTATGAAAACTCGTATTAGAAAAGGCTTGCAAAAGGTAAATGACTCTGTAGGTAATTCAAAACAGAAATAGCACAATTAATGCTCTGTAGTAACGATGATATTACCACTTTTACAGTGCATGTGACTGCATGTGACCTTGAGAAGTCCTTCAGTTTTGAGATGACAGCCATATATGCATTCCAATTTGTGCAAACATATCGTAGGTAATAGGTGCTCTATTTCCTGACGTATGGGAGTTAGAAAGGTTTCAAGCAACTGAAGTAACTTCAAGGTCATTGGTATTGGTGCCACTAATAGGCCGCATATGATTTCCCATTAGTCTTCCATTGTAACTATGTCTCTATCTTCTACCACTTCCGAGATATTATCACTAACCAAAATTTAAGGGTCATGTGACCCAGAAAACACCACTTCTGAGGTAGTCTATAATGCATTCACTAGCACTCTACACATTCAACATGCACAACAAATTTGAAGTGTCTAGCCTTACCCACATCCCCAAAAATTTACAGAAATAGACATTCAACAACTCACATAACATCCCATGATGGTAATATCTCTCTTTTCCATGTTCTCAACAAACGTGACATCTCTTCTTCATATTTCCATCGTTTCTCTAACTCCTTTCGACGATCCTCCTCTGCCTTCCATTCTATTGCCATTTAATTATACATTAAAATATAAAGATTTAGGAAAATAAATTAATAATGTGTATGTGTATCAGTATTAAAACTGCATTACTGAATAAAATTCAAAGCAAACGAAACAAACCACTATAAGCTATCACAAAAAACAGCCATTTCAAACACGAAAGAAGAAGTTAAACAAGCTGCTCAAGAAACTGTTGAATACACATTTAAAACGTACGATTACCAACGGCTCATCAGTCTGATCAGTTACCCAATAAAAGGCACATTTCTCACCTTTCCTTTTAGCACTTTCTACAACTGCTTCATACATTTTTCTGTGTCTTTTCTCTTCCTGTTTACTTTTTGACGGTAAGCCACTGAAACACAATTTTAGTAACAGCTTATGCTTTTCAACTCTGACTGCCACATTTCAAACACAACTGAAATTTACGAACACAAAGCATAATAAGCTTTCCTCTCAAGACAACTTGCAATGACTAACTGCTCAGTGACGAAAAGGAAGTACTTTTCCAAACATTTACAAACATAAATTCATTACAAAACTATTTAACTTTTGTGTAACCACAAATGAATTTCGAAGATGGCTGACAGAAAAACACACATTAGGACTTTGCACATATTATATAATGCCAGAATTACATTTTTTGGAATACCCTCCTACCCTTTGTAACAATATATTGCATTTCCTTCGCCCCTCCCTAAAACTACACAACAAAGCGAAATAGCACCTTCCCCCGAAAAATGACTTAACTGGAAATCTACATGCAAAACAGTAACTTCCAGATAACGTAGCTTCAATAAGTGGCACTATCATATAATGGCATAAGGTAGATTATCCAAAACACCACCAATGGAAATGTTCACGCAAGCAAGACATAAAATCGTTCACTCACTCCATGTCCCCCATATAATACAATATAAGAAAACCTGTAGATCTTCCCCCACCACCTGCACATTATATTACGTACGTGCATGGCCCATACTTACATCACACAGTATTATAACTTTCTTTATAACTAATGCCACTATTCTTTAGTTACAGCTGTAACTGAGATAAATGAAGATAATTTACAACTGCAGTGCTTTAATGCTGCACATATAAATTGATACCAACCATGGTCTACATTCTAAAATTAGAGCAGTAGATGACTTCACATCAGCTGGGTTCTGATATCTTGCTTGATGATGTTTTGCCACTTCACTTGTAACTAAACAGTGCCTTCCTCCTGACATACTAAAACAAACAAATGGATTCTTTGTAAAAATGGTTATATTTTAGACATTTTGGCAAACTTTCTGTAAATATAAAATGAATTTAAATTTACTGCTTCACTTAAAATAACTTAGCTTTGAAAAAATAACAACTTTAGAAAATACTGATAAATGCTGCATATAGAAGTTGAATGTATGAATAAGTTAAGTGCAGTGTACAGGCTACACGCATATTATAACACATTAATTTTATTGGAAAACTATAAATTATTAATTTATTACTAATAACAGCACAAACTGTTAAAAATAACAGATAATTACTATTTTAACAACAGATAATTACTACAAACTATTAAGGTATATCAGTGCATAATTTTATTTGAGTTCCTGATCTCAGTTGATCTGCTAGACTGCTCCTCACTTAGACCAAAAGTAGACAAGTGCTTTAGCAAATATACGTAATATGTATACAAAAAGCAACAAAATATTTTCATACCATACCATGACAGGCTGCTGCTCTCCATCTTCTCAGTACATGTATTATCAACAACTGCAGACAAAGTTACATTAATACTGGGAACACATTCATCACCCTGATCTTGACTGCTAGCTACAGATCCACACAAAGAACCATCTACACTGCATCCAAGTACTGCTGAATCACCATCATTGCTACTGTCAACTTCATTGCCGATTGCATCCTGGCTAACCTCCTGCACACCTCCAAATACTGCCACAAATGGTTCACCTACCCCACCAACACTGCAACCAGAGTATGAACTCAATGTATCAGATGTCGACAATGCAGAATCTGGAGTATCGGTAGGTACTTTGTCAATCTGCTGCAGATGTATTTGTGCCAGACCATCATCAATGCTGTCATCATCTGCATCAGTGGTCAACAAATCACCAGACACTTGCTTCGTTAATGAACTTGCAATTTCTTGTTCATGTGAAGTTACAGCGGTTACTACATCAGTTGGCATATGATCATGACTGGCACTTGCATCCTGCACTTTCTCAGATGCATCATCAGACAAAAGTAGTAAGTTCATCTTCTTTAATCAAAACATATCAGATGCAAACGGGTCAGCCTAAACACCACAAATCACCACAAGTCAACGCACATCACTACAAATCAGTATCAGTTACACACACAACCGAGGTGCAATTTACTCTTCTACTGATTTTGAGCTTACATGACAATCAGACTGGATGGAAAAACAATTACCACTGGCATAGAAATGATATCGAAATAATCTCAAACACTCATCTTTACGCTGTAAAATTTTTGTGGCTAAAACTCGACAAAAGCAGCAGAACAAGCAAAATTTACAGTGAATTTGCAGTCACAATCATATCAATATGAACACATTAAATACATGTTTCAGGAGTGTAAATAAAAAGCTGTTTTTGCTTTCAGTAACAAACAATATTAACTGTAGTGAAATCAAATGACTAGTGAGTTAATCACTATAACCATTTACGTAAAAGTCAGTCAATAATTCAACACGAGTTGCTATGCTACACACGGTCTTATTTCATCAGTAATGCTACAAAAGACAAAAGAATACATGTTTGTGTGACACTGACAGACAAAATCAGTCAAATTTGTGGCGACTCGTGGCAAAATGCAAGAATCAGCAGTAATGGCAAATTCACGAATTTTGTGAATCCTGCAAAGGCAACAAAAATTACAGCATTAATTATCTTTCCAAGGCATTAGCTGGTTATTTGTAAATTATGATTAAAACATATTGTATTTGACAGTCTAGAATATTATACTTTATAAAATTTGAAGTTATGATATTTCACTTTTGCATCTCCAAAGTATCAAAAACATCGACATTTGTTTATTATAATTTTTAGTTTTTTACTCTAAACATCCAAAAGTCTTGTACGTTGTAGACACAGAGAAATAAGATCTGCAAGACCAGCTACTGAAGACTTAGTTGAGGTTTCACGTCCAATTTTCGACACGGAATAGCTAGCTTCAGAGACATTCTTCCAAGGCAATCTCTTGACTTGGTACTGAAAAAAAAATAAACCCTACACATCAAAAGCAAGACACCACGGCAACAAAATGATCTGAATTAACACAAAAAACACATAGAATAATATTATATACACACCCTTGTGTACAATCCAACAGATTTATTATATACACAACGTTGTGCAAATGCAACTAATATCTTATATACACAACACTTTTTACTAAAAATTCGTAACTCTAAAATTTCGTCTTTCTGTTATGCACACAAAAGACCTAGCCCCTTTTTCTTATATATCCCCACAAAAACCTCTTTTCAACGATAAAGTATGAACTTACTATCGAATTCTTACAAAAACGACATCCAGAACTAAACAAAATGCAAATTTAAGAACTATTCACATGGGTACATATCACTGTGCACAACTGTTGTACATTCAGGACAGTTCTGGTTGTTGTTTTTTTTTTACTTTTTAGTAAAAACAATGTAAAACATTATTGTTGCAAAACGCCATGTTGCCACGCCTACTGAACATTAACATTAATAAGTAAGTAAAACTTAACTCAACGTGCTTCAACGCACTCAGGTTTTAAGCTTTAGTATTTGCCGGGTACGTGCGGCTGCACCTGGCATAGACGTTTGCTCTTGATGCACATCTTCTTGATAGACATTTTTTGCATCCGATAAGGCTTGTAGACTATAAATCTTTTATTTAAAATATTTATTTATGTAAAATAAGTAGCAAAGGGCCAACAGGTCACTAACATGCTACCCGGTACTAAACAAGAACTCATCAGGAGATGAGATAGCGAACGTACTTGTTAACGACGATATCGCACACACGCAGGCCTACTTCAAAATACCGAAAAAGAGACAAACCTACTTCGTTTAACAATTTAGACGATAGATTGGCAAGTACTGCGCATGAAGTCTTGAATTTTAGCATCTGCTACAGAATTTCCACCTCGCAGTTATATAATATACCGGTGGCGTCGCGCGGTCCCTCTGCAGACGATTTTGGT
>Ga0209780_1004499_pt1 | contig 10743 bp, 6 predicted proteins | sample WorMetexBAHAMAS2_FD_187384 | JGI IMG/M metagenome (GOLD analysis project Ga0209780, IMG submission 187384) | Marine gutless worms symbiont microbial communities from Max Planck institute for Marine Microbiology, Germany - Inanidrilus exumae... | ecosystem: Host-associated > Annelida > Digestive...
ATTTCGAGGACAGGCTTTCCAGGCACTCGCTCGCTTCGCTTGGCTTGCAATGTAAATAAATGCTATCATTGGTATATAAACTGTAAGCGGAAAAAATGCATCGACTATCAACGTTTTTTACTCATTATTATTGTTGTTGAGGGCCGTGTCCACGGGTGTACACAGGTATTTTTTACCATGCGTGAATACGGGGCCGTCAAAACGGCTGCAGTGTTCGCTGGTAGTGTGGACACAGGCGCAGTGAACCCAGCCCGTCAACGTGAGTGTCCAATATGACAACAATGTTCACGGACATGGTCCAGTAGGTCTATGCGATGACTTGATTTGTTGCAGTGGGCGGTAGGCTTATGCTACTCGTGTTGAAGGCAGCAATCGCAGCAAATAGCTAGCGCCTGTCCAGGAATAGCGACAGTATTTAGTCATTAATCATTCATCGATGAAGACGTGCCTAATTGCTTTACACTTTTGTACCATTCCAGATTGAAATACTGTCCGTGTGTGTTGAAATACTGTCCCATGATGAGCGGGTTCTATATTTGGTACACCAAAAAGCGATAGTACACCAAAGACGGGCCCCTGTTTGTTGTACCGGACGCAGTAGCACTTACTTCAATGGCTACCATGCCAATTGTCATACGAACTTTCTATTTGGCATTATTTATGTGCAAAAATTGGTTAAGATGGAAGAATATTTTGACGATAATCTACATTAAAGACTCATTTTATGCTATTGAGTGCTGTCTTTTGTCGGGTATGATTCTACTGGCTCTCGCCCGGTACATACAAAATAGTCATTGTATGGAAAAGGTCGACAGTTAATCTGTCGTAGGTCCATCGAGGCATACTATACAGCGGCTGAGCCGACGTGTACACAGATGGAGATAGACAAAATGGAGTCTGTCCTTCATTGTCAGCGTCAGACAGACTTGACGACTGATTCTACACCTGCCAACAGAACAGTTACGACGTCGGTCAACAGTCTCATCTCATCTCGTCTCGTCGGATGACGACACACAGGGTGGCACGTAAAACGAGCTGTTGCATTCTTGCCTGTAACCTCACAGAACGCGGACCATGCAATTTTCAAGATTATTTTACATTTAGACTCAGCAGTAATTTCGCAATAGAGCTGTTATTAAATACTACTAGGCCCTATATGTTTGAAAGTGTCGCTGCACTATCTTACAATACAATACAATACAATAAAAGTTCTAATGCCCAGTCATACATAAAAACAGATCGACTGTGAATTATAACTAAAAGCAATACTAAATATATAATCTTAAGTGCTCGTCGGAATGCGGCATCTTGCGACAAGACTATCTTGTAAAATATTTGGCAACTTATCGACTAACTTTGGTCAGCGTTCTTGCTTTCGGTGTAGAATGATTTCGAGAGACTTTTCGGGTCATTTTGTATGAGATAACGCACAGCTGGCAATTTCTTGCGTGGTCACACGGCAACATAAACGGTGTATCAAAAATGCGCCAAGTTTGGCTTGCTATTACTTCGACGTACATCGGCAGATTTTGAAAACTGCTGGTAGACGGAATGCTGACATTCTTACAAATTGACTGCAAATACTATTTTCCACCGAACATTTCTCGTGTGTCTACGGCGGCCATGCCCGTGACGCCACACTTGGCTTGTATAGATGAGAAACGACGGAAGGAAAGGCGTGGCAGGAATTAGTTGCGCTTATGGGGGCGAATGGAGTGATTTCCATCAATTTCCAGCTGGAGATTAGCCGGAAACGAATGACGTCACGCACTGATCGTCCATCACGCGATCACACGTCAACGGCCGCAGCTGCTGTAACTGACTTACTTAACGTTTAATGATCTTTCAAAAACTATAGTGTTTAAAATTGACATTGTTCTACTAGTAAAATTGCAAAAGGTACACAAGAGCTCCGACTTCGCCCTATTAACGCTAAATGAACTTCGCATTTTTTATACGTCCATCAATATATATATATTTCTTTCTTCTGCAACGTACACCGTTGCCATAGTAACACTGACGACGGCGTAGTGCGTTTCCGTAATTCTTCCCATTAATCGTCAAATTTATCCTTTCCTCTTTTAGTTCAGTTTGCAAGTAATTTCGAAATAGTTAGTCAAATTATGCCGTTTAATAATTAGAAATTGAATTCTGCCCGACTACGTCGATGGGCAACATGCACAAAAATTGGTAAATATCGCGCGTGTGGTTCGGACATCAAACAGACAGACAAACACATACATAAACACACACACAGACGCGCTCATTACAATACTTCGCTGCCGCTCCTGCGGGCGATGTAAAAATATCGTAGAGCATAGTATAGACAAATAAACAAGGTTAGATGGGAAATAGTATTTGCAATCAGTATTTAGCAGTCTACGCATACAGTATGTCAAAAATTATCATAATCGGTTGGTGTGTACGTCGAGCTGAGAACAAGCCAATGTTGACGATGTACTTGCTTAGATCAGCTTTTCTAGACGGATTACATACTTACATACTGATACGCGTAGATTTTTCGACATGGAACATTTGTGATTAGATTCTGATTTCTTAACAGGAATTTGGAAAAATAGGGGAATAAAATTTACAGAATTTTGAATTCATGACATATGCGTTATGAAGGCATAATTGGGTAACCGTCATGTTGTATAAACGTTTAACAGTAAATAAAGCACAGCATTAACGTTTAAAAATACTAAGAGCGCTTCTCTATAGCTACAGCTGCTCTCCCAAAGCCGCTTAGCTTTTTTGCAGGCTTCAAGTCCAGTAGGGCTGAAATGCGATTTGTTGTACGCAACGTTTAGTCGGATAAGCAACAACTATAGGCCTAAATACGAGAAGCTCAGCTATCGCAGAGAGACCGCACTCCGTTAATTGTTATTGATGCGTCGATGTCACTGAAAATAGCGGACTCAGGCCAGCATCTGCTTAGTCACGATGCAGTGTTCGGCATTCCGTCAAAACTGCATATTTCCACGTTCGCTTATGTCATCGTTGCCTCGCATTTTCTCGCGAGATCTCTAGCGCGAGACCAGTGTTAATTTCCGTTTGTACCAGAGATCCACACGGAACTTCCGACTCCGACAAAGCCACGCCGTGTGATGCACATGACGGACTGCAGGATCGCTAGTGCTGTACGGCTACTTAGCTTCATAGGATGTCGCATTGAATGTCGGGATGCAAGTCTCTCTCCCCACCCTCTTTTTAATGTGAGATTTTCCCCCGGAGACTTTTCAAGTACCAGCTGCCAGCACGTTGAACGGACGCTGATGGCAGCTACGTCGTCTGCCATCCTCAGGCGCCGTTGTGACTATTAAGCTGCGTTCACACCGATTGCGGTGCCGCACGCGCGGCGCCGAGCGCCATGTTGCGTCGTTTTCTCTGAAATATGCCGCAACATTCCGCATAACCGAAGAGCCAACGTGACGTCACATCGCCAGTCGTACGTATGGTAAAAGTTGCATACGGTAGCTCCTTATGACGTGAGAAATGACGTAACTAGTTTAAATAGAAGTTATTTTTTTGCAGTAAGCATTCACCGATTTACTGGCATACATACCTGTGCAATAGTAACAATCGAGTCATGCCTTCAGCCATTTTCTTTTCTTGCATATAGTTAGAGTACATTAGCATATGTTTACAATACGCAAGACAACGTACGTCGCCGCGCGCTGCCGTGCTGTCTTGCGTTGCGTTTACGTTGCGTTGTGGCGTTGTATCCGCTGTGAACTCACGCGAGTTTGGTGCCTACTAGGCCTGCAAATACCCAGATTTACTTTCTTACATACTTCTTGTGCTTTCTCTGCAATATATTGTGCGATCTAACTCGAGCTGCATAGCACGTAGCTAGTTGCGTCTTCCTTATACGAGTGTGAGTTTTTAATAATAATAATACATCGATGATTTTATGTGTATTCTTTATTTGTGCACGTTTATGTACGATATGCCTGGCAATTATTGCCCGATTCAAATAAAGATGAATTTAAATGAACGAACGAGAAGAAGCCAGCACTCACAAGAGTGCAAATGACCCGCGCCGGCAATGTTTTTGCGACTCATGACCTTGACCTCTGATTTTTTGACCCCAAAATAAATGGCTTTCCAGGATTCATGGTGGAACATTTGTGTGTCAAGTTTGCATCGGTTTTTAAGATGTCATGCGGAGAAACGAACAGACGCCGGCGAAAACTCTGCCCCGCGACGGCCGTGGGCGTGGCCAATGAACGAACGAAGGAATAATTAACTTTGGCTTCATTCTGAGCTGTGATGTTCTGTCTCGCAGACCTGGTACTGGGTAAGGTCTACTGTCTGACGGAGTCGTTCATAGCGCAGTGCCTTCCACGCGAGGTGATTATCGTCGAATCGGCGGTGTTTGGGCGCATGAAGATCGGCCGCTGTGTCGCTAAGAACTACGGTCATCTTGGATGTTCCGTGGACGTGCTATTCCACCTGGACGTGCTCTTCCATCTCTGGACATGCTCTTTCACCTCTGGACGTCCTCTTCCACCTCTGGACATGCTCTTCCACCTCTAGACGTTCTCTTCCATCTCTGGACATGCTCTTCCACCTCGGGACGTGCTATTCCACCTGGACGCCGCATGTTCGGGCCTCAACTCGTGCGAATTTAGTGTATCTGATCCCGCTCTCGTCAGAACAAGACCTTGTCCTCCTGACTTCGCCTCCTACCTCGACGCTTCCTATCGATGTGTTCCAGGTACACGTTACACGTCAAGCCGTCGTTATCGCTGGTTGATGTGACTATTAAAGTAAAGTAAACGTCGATTTCTATAGCTCATCCTCGTAAACCACCTCGAATGCGTTCAGGAATGGCACGTGTTAAAAGGATCACACAGTTTTACCTGCCACCCACACGTTTATCCACGAATGGAATGAACCATCCCGCTTTTTCTTCGTAAGCATTTACCAGATGGCGCCACCCGAGCGAGGTAGCGCACATCCGATTACAGCTCACAACTCATTTGTCGACCTCGAAAGGATGAAAGGCTGAGTTGGCCTAGTTGACTGACATTGTAGCGGACGGTTTACCCACAGAAGTGGTCAAGCAACAGCTGCAGGTCGAGCGTAGGACAGAGAAAGTTCGCCTGTCACAGACCGACGTTCTACCACTGTGCCATGCAACCAACCAACTTACTAGAAGTAAGTAGCGGTGCTAGTTATGTCAAATTGATCCGTGCGCCATGGCAGTGCGATACGACGCATTGAATAGCATGGCAGCAGGAGTTCCGTGGCCCACATGTACTGTGATGACAGCGTACGATAATTCAAAGAGAAAGATTTTTCAGACGTACAGGAAGAGTTCGTAGCATTTCATCAGAAACAAATAAGAGCAGAAAAGAATGCATTCGCCAGCACTGAAGATGCCGGAAAACGTGGACAGCCGACACAGCCAGGACCTTGCTGGAAGCTTACATCACTCCCCCAAACTTCTAACTGGTGTGGGAAGGGGCTAACTGTCCTCTCCATAAAACAGCAACTTCGGTCTCGGATATTTACATAAAAATTAGTTGGAAATACGCTCAAAAATACTGAATGCAGTCGGCCAATTGCAAAAATTCACGAAATTTCCCGGAAAAGTGCCTATTTCGCCGAACGCCGTCGTTTTGCGTTAAAAATTTGCGACACTGTTAGAAAGTTTTCGGGCAACTTGATGCTAAGAATGGCAGGCGCCTACCCTTTATCCATCCCGTAACCTCCTGTCTGCTGTGCTGTGCATTCTGTCGTGTGTAGTACTGACGCCGACTCCGCGCCAGTGCGGCACTGAAGGCGTCTGGACGGTCAAGTCGTTGAGTGGTTTCGTGGCACCGCCATCTGGCGGACAGGTGTCGAGTGACGCGGCGCCGTGGTCACCTGACGCACCTTGCCTACTCGAGTTCAACCTGAGTGTCGGCCACCGACTTAACGTCACTCTACTCGACTTCGCCTCTCGACCCGGTGACGTCACCAGTCACGTGGTGTCGCACGCCGAAACTGCCAAGTCATCTTCACTGTCCGACCGTCGACGAGTTAGTTTGAAATTAATTAACATAACAAGTTTACTTCGGCATTCGTACAGAAGGACCGAAATTCACGCTGGCCGCGTCGACGCGACAGACAAGCAGACAGACAGACAAACGGAAGGACGTCAGACCGTTACATTACGCTTTCCGTTAGACGTGGTTGGCGTAATAACTAGAGATCGTAAGGATTACCAATTCTGGGCAAAACCGGCAGAATCCTAAATTTCGTAGGCGTATTTCAACAACTTTGATGTTTCCTGTTGACAAAATTGAAATGAACCGTGTTAAATATTCAGGACAGATGTCGTCAGTACGCTGTAATAACGGAGCCGCTCAATGGACTCAGGCTGGTCGTCTGCGGTCTCAACGGCTATCATCGCCACCAACACGTCTACACGTCTCGATCTAACGTCGTACGACTACAAATGGCCGCCTGGCCCAAACACAGTCCACTTTCCACTTCCGCTTCCGGTAGTGACGTCACGCCGGCACGTTACGTCATACACTATCAAGGTAAATTGCGTAGTTTTAATTCGCTTGTATGCAGCTCTTCCGCTAGTGGGCGCGCTACGCGTTGCCTTCTGTCAGTCTGTCTGTTCGTCTGTTGTCCATCTGTCCCTTTGTCCCGACCGGGGGTTGTTGCTCGAGACGGGAAATGAACTGTAATGATAATGATTTAATAAACGAATAGAAGGATAAATGATACAACTATAGTATAGTACATTAGCACTGCAGATATATGTAATGTAACAAATGTTTTTAATTGACGGTGATCAAACCCATCATTAACTGTATACTGTTGTAGTTGTGGTTATTGTGGTCATGCCCGTAGTCCTGCCATTGACCTCATTGGCTGTGTAAGCAAATCAAAGTTCAAGGTCAAAAGAAGAGATCCAGATTTCGGACACTATCGGTGCAGCAGCGACAGTTTGAGAGGCAGGCGAAATTTTGTTTTTTTTCCTGATAAATAACGCACGATTTCGCCGATTTCCCGTCGGCAACATTTCACGAAATTTGAACAGAACAACGTCGATCGGTGCCGCGGTGAAAACTTTCGGAACAGAGTTTTGAAAATTTTACCGTAAGGGGTCGTTTTTCAAAAAAAACGTAAAAATTACTCAACAAATTTCAAGGTCTTGCGACTTCAAGCCACCATAACTTCGCAATCATAAAAGATTGCCCGAAACTTACTACCAAAAATGACCATCTGTGTGGTGTCTAGTTACCATTTTTACCGTTAGAATCAATTCAAAATCATTTGCCTGCACTGTAAGCCGCGTACAAAAAAGGTACCTACCGAAATTTTCGGCAACGTTTTATGTCCGATATTGCGTAATAAACCAATACGCCGCAGTGCGGCTTGCGGACCGACATGGAAGAAAAGCAGACCATATTGGAAACTGAAAATATGTAGCACGAAAGATAACGCTGACATGACTCAGTCCCACACACGTGACACTAGGCACCGTCGATTGCAGGAAGTAAACAGCTTGTGCATATGCAGCTGACCGCTTCGAGCCGAATCGTGTATTGTGGTATTTCACACAATACAGCCATCTAGTTTTTTTTCTGAATTTCCACTTTATGGCTAATCGTGATTTTGAAATGATCAGTGATAGGTTGTGGCGAGTATGAGATGGATAATTCACTGCTGGAGGGCGGGGCGTACATCAAGCACGTGACAGCGGAGCGTCTCGTGATTGGCTGCAACGAGACGGGAGACAGCTTTGAGTTGACGTGCGAACAAGGACGATGGATCGGCGTCAGAACCAACTGTAGCAGTTCATTCGCCCGTAAGTCGAGTCGTTCGTTGTGTTGCGTAATTAAAATTTTGCTTACTTATCTACTTACTCACTCACTCATTCACCCACTTACTTACTTACTTATTTATTTTACTTTGCTCCATCGTCACTGTAAAGGCTTAGTGGTGACTGGCTTTAATAACGTTTGCATTATGCGAGCCTCTTAGATAGCTTGGGCAATGGATAGCCGCACAGTATTCGACTGCCCAATTTCTATGTAATATTTGTGCCAAATATTATTAAAATCAGACAATGCTTGCTCAGGTTACAAACTTATAGCTAAAATGTCTGGATCCTTTTTGAGACGCAGAGTAGTAGGCTAATACGCAGATAGACTATGAATAACATTATGTGCGATATCTGATATAGGCACAAATTCGAATAAAAGTATTTGGTTACAATAGACATGCAATGTTTGGATAAAACAGAAAAGAATAGGATAGTAGAATATAAAATATTATAATAACGTGACAGTAATGTAGACAGTTTTACTTGCGATGTTTGTCACCGGAAGTTGTTAAAGGTGATCGTGCCATAGATATTATAGTAAATAACTTACACGACCTATGGCAGTTTGCTATGCTGCAGATGAAGACCGTGAAGATGTCATTAGTACGGAGTCCAGGAGAGCCATTAGTCTACCACCGCTAGGTAAGCGCTGACCTCACTGCATACATGTATACTCACTGTCGCTTGTCCAATTTCCGGTTGATCGGTGAATGAGGGGTAAGGGAGGAGGTACGAAAAATCTCAAAATTTGTTCACATTTGCGGTTTCTTGTTTGACAAGGACGACAATATACACCGCTCAAGGCTGAAATTGGTACGAAAGAGGCAGCTCTTGTACGCCAAACTACACTCTCATCGATGTATCACCGTATCCCTTGCGCGATTCTGACAAAATTCGTACAGTTCAAAGGCATAGCAATACTAATACTTAATCTGTTCAATTTGGTCACTTTTTCTCGCCGCTAGGTGTCGTCCTGGCATTACCTACGACTTCTAGGTTAACGCGTGAACTGTATGTATGTGTGTGTATGCTGTATAAGCAGGGATGTCTCTGATGATTATATTCGGAGTAGCGATGGTCGTTGTCCTATACGTCGCCATCAGTCTCACGTTTGCCGTCTACATTCGCAGGTCAGTCGCTAGGTGGCCACACCAGTCATCCATTCTAATTGCTCACTTATTAATCCTATTACACCGGGCTCGTAGTCGTAGTCAGAAGGCGGACACGGGTTAATGTCTCCTGCAGGAGCAGATCCATGATTTTGGAAATATTTGAGGGGGATTTGTCAGGAGATCTAGTGGCAGAAGTCCCCCAGGCACTGGCCGATTTAGGAAGGGGGCAGGGGGCCATGCCCCCAAGATGCCACTACCCTAGCTGGTTGCCATATTGTTATATGCGTCTCGGTTGCTCGTCTCGGGACAATTTGGCCCCTCCAATTACAGTCTAGATCCACCAGTACCCCCGGGGGGGGGGTTAGGAGCAAAGCCCGGGAGTCTGGGACAGAAGCTAGTGATGTGTAAACTATACTACAATGATATACGTTAAAAGATAGCAAAAGAATATTTTGACAATTTAGTGTGAAATTCGACAGTGGCTGGAGGTGCAGGGAAGTTCGTCTGAACCCAGTGAACCCTGTATACATCACTGCTGTGTCACGGGGCGAAAAATTGTCACGGCTTTGCTCGCAATAAACATTCAATAAACCAAGTTTTTGTCTTTGGAGCCGAACACTAGCGGACAGTCCCACATTCAGAGCCGGGGTACACAATGATCAGTTGGTTCTCGGTAAAGCATAAAATTATTTTTTATAATAATAATAATTATCATTGTTTCATAAAACTCGCCGTATGTTGACAATGTTGGCGCCGATAATGATGATGGCGTCGTGCAGGAAAAGACGCGCGGGTCGGCGGCGCGAGATCAAAGCGGTTTCAGTGGACGCTGTTGATGCTCAAGCCGCCTTCTGCCATCACTTCAAGTCCTCTTCACCGCCAACACAAAACGATGACGTCGAGTCGCCGCGCACTGCCGCTCATTCACTTCCGCTTCCGGTCCAACTAAATCCCGACGCACCCGTTTCCGGTCCGTTTAAGCTGGTATCGCGCAGCACGTGTAGAGAGACGCCAGGGTTGTCACAATGTCCCGTGTGCTATGACGTGCTGGTACCCGTAACCGGAACTAGTCAGCCGCGAAGTCACGTGACCGCCGGAAATGACGTCACGAGGCGGCGGCCGATATTGGCGGCGCGTACCGGCGACCGCGGGCGCTTCCTGGTTACAAATTCTGTCGGTCATATCAACAATTTCAATTTCATCTCCTCAGTTTAGCCGACACTGTCGGTGGACGTCATAGATGCCAGGCGTAATATTTACTTACTTATTGTAATTGTCTTGTGTTCTCGGTCGACAAAACCCTATACAGGGTTCCCAGTATCTTTTGATATTAAAATTCAAGGACTTTTCCAGGACTTTCAAGGACCCTCAAATTTCATTTTCAAGGACCAATTCTCGACGGAAGTTTACAGCATGAACAGAAGAACCGCAATATTTAATGTTTATTTATGTGACGATGGTACAGTAACAAGGTAATAAAACATGAAAACATGACATTACTTAGCAAATGTTGATTCAGGCAACACACCTAGGAGACAACGCTGTTTAATGAATTTCGTGATCGCAATGTTTGACGTCATGGTGAATTCAAGGACTTTCAAGGACCTGTGTAATGAAATTTAAGGACTTTCAAGCATCTGTCCTCTTTTCAAGTACTTTCAAGGCCTTGAATTTAAGAGAAAAAAATTCAAATACTTTCAAGGACTTTCAAGGATGCGTGGGAAGCCTGCCTACAGGAGGATGTGTAAAAGTACAGGTATCAAAATAACGCTGGGCGACCAACAACACCATTATTGT
>Ga0209780_1004500_pt1 | contig 10742 bp, 7 predicted proteins | sample WorMetexBAHAMAS2_FD_187384 | JGI IMG/M metagenome (GOLD analysis project Ga0209780, IMG submission 187384) | Marine gutless worms symbiont microbial communities from Max Planck institute for Marine Microbiology, Germany - Inanidrilus exumae... | ecosystem: Host-associated > Annelida > Digestive...
TATTGTCTGCCGTCACTTCTCTACAGTTGTGAAACATAGCATGCTCGTTCGGATGATATACGTTCTGCTAATGTTACATTGAATAATTCATTTAGGAAGGTGTTCAATTCTTTTTGGAGAGAGAGTTTAAAGCCGTTACTGATGTATTGCTGGTGCTTACCAGTCTCTGTTTTAATACACCAACGTCGTTTGTTGTTTTGGAAAAAATGTGCATCTTCAGATAACTCCGTTCTAAGAACACTTGCATTGTGCTGTCGTGATGCTGTAGGCGCTGTGTGTGATTTGTATAAATTGAGTACACACGACCTTGTCGTATTGCCAGTGTATATTGTGAAACAGCTTATCTGGGACTGCTTTCAGAGGACGGTCCATACCTAGGCTAGGGCATTTTTTATCCTGTGTGTGTGTGTGTTTGTCTTTCGTGTTTTTGAGTGATTGTGTATTTGATGTGTTTTTACTTTTTACTCTGCCTTGAGCGTATAATAAAGATGATGATGATGATGATATACCGGTCGCTTCTTGCAATAGCTTTTCTATCCAGTAGGCTCGCGCTCTGCGCTCGCCGTTGGATCCAGTTAGACCCTGTGTAGTTCTAAATTGATACTTAAAAAGAGCCCGTTGATAGTTTTAAATGCGATAACACGGGTGTTTCATGATTAGCATTAATTTATTTTAATTTTTGCGTTGTAGAGCCTTGGCTTACACAACAGTAGGATGTAACTGTACTGTATTGTATTGTATTGTATTGTATTGTATTGTGTCAAAAATTTATGATTACTGAGAACACCTCGAAAACTGAGGTAACACATGGGGCCGGTAGAGACTTTAATCCGACCCTGCCTGTATGCAGTGCGTGTCGCGATAAAAATAGCCCACGGTTGTTAAATTTCAGGCAAGACATCGGGGCAGGTATATAGCTGCGTGACGTTATGTTCGCTGGAACGGCCGACCAAGCCATGCATAACGATCTCTAAGCTAACCACTACTCAAACTGTTGCCGTTTCAAGCCACTTCGTTACTACGACAGTATAAATCACGGGACCGGGCCGCAGTAACACAACGCTAGCGTAGGCCCATCGTGTTCAAGTTTCAAATAGGCAAGTGTGCTACGTCGGGAGAGATTCTCAGAACGTGTTTTGTTTTATAAGATTTTCTGCCTTTGGCATGGAATCAGAATTTGCAGAAAGAGATTAGACTTTAACACTGTTACTTGTATCGACTTTGTTAAGAAGAAGCTCAGCTTTCACATAGAAACTGCGCGACACTGTTATTCAGTCTAAGTCAGATTCATTTCACGATTTCTAGCCTTTTGCAAATTCGTACGTGCATGTGTATATGTGTAATATGTAATATTCAAACTGCATACTGCAACGCTAACTTGCGAAAAATCGCATGAAAATGCTTGCAATAGGTGACTACTGGTATTGGAAATCGATAGGCCATGATGTCGCTTCGTGTTATTGGTTTTTATAGCAACGATATTCTACCTTTTACCATTGAATAACAAATGGGGTTATTATCTACACATGCCAATAGGCAAGGTGTGGATATATCTGTTACTGTTTGTTTGTTTGTGTGTTTGTTATGTGTGTTTGTATGGTTGAGGTTGATAAAGCTAGTGGCGCCAAATTTTGCACAGTGGTTCCTCGGCGTCCTGGACACAGAATCTCTCATTTTGGGGAACTTTGCTCCCCAGACGCTTCCCAAAATCGGACGAATCGGCCAGTTTTGGTCGAAATGCGTTCTTATCGCTCAACGCTATAATGCCAGCGCGGTATATGCTGTCATCGTGTGTCCGTCCGTCTGTCTGTCCGTCCGTCACAAGCCGTCACTGTACAAAAACGGCTAAACATAGGATCACGGAAATGCGCCATACGATAGATCAGGAACACTAGTTTTCTGATGCCAAAAATTTCAGCGAAATTCCAACTGGGTCACCCCCAACGGGGGTCAAATACAGGTGGGGTAGGTTACAATTGGCGATTTTCGACCAATACTAAGAAACGGTGCAAGATAGGAACATAGTTACTGCGGAACGCTAATAGGAACTCGTGTGCGCTCTATCGATTGGTGCTATTTCCTGTGACCTTGAATGACCCTAGCTACCACAGACCACCCCATGTTCGACATTTTCTATCGCTTTTTAAATCTTCGTAGTGTGTGGAGATAGAGACTTCAAATTTGGTGGGTAGGTTGATCGTAGCAAGTGCTAGTCGATGGATGGCAAACCGTCCCTGAAAGGGGCGTGGTCAGGTCACGTAAACCATTAAAATTTTTGTGAGCACCAACCATCTCTGGAAGTACTGATCGTCTTAGGTACCCACCAAATTTGAAGTCTCTAAAAAGCGTCTGTGCAAAATTGACGCAACTTAGTTAGGCGATCAGTGTGGTTAACTGGCCACGACCTCGGTCACCAGTTTATCACACTGACGTCGACATCTGTGTACAACACGGTGGGCATGAGTCAATGCGTCGCGCGGCAGCGGAGACTTGTCTCACCACGTTTGAATTTGGCGTAAGGATTGGGGTCCATTGGATTTTCACAAAGATGCTTGGTGTCACAAACAAACTAGAATCCCTTAGGCTATCGTGCGTCGTTGACTGCGTGGTGACATGTGCAGCTGTCTTTTACAGAACATCGACTTGTGACAGACAAACAGACAAACACTGGTTCATAGCATATACCGTGCTATCATAGCGTCGCGCGGTGAAAGTTAGTTGACAAAGCTTGGTACTGATTACAATACTGCATGAGCTGTTAAGTTTACAAGCGCAATAATAGCCGATAAACGATATTTATATGAATCTACATTAGCGGTATAGCAACATACACAGGTGAAAGTCTATTAACGCCAGGCTCTGTTAAATATTATCTAATCGTATTCGTATGTTTGTTCCTTGCTTTATATCCCGAGCAGGTGCAGAATTGATTATGCGCGAAACCAGGCGCATACACGTTACAGGTGTAGGCCCGCTAGGCCAATCGTTTGACCACGCAATGAAAACACATGCAGTAGGCTGCAGGTAAATATCGTGGTTCGATGTTGTTCGTCGTATATAGATTACCGAAGAACTGCTGTAAAAGCAGACAATAAAAATTGTATGCAAGCTTACTTGTGTTGTTTACGATGGCCCTAATCATCATTTTAATTACTGCGGTTTCTCTGAGTGATGAATATAGAAGCTGGCTGGGTTTGCGTTTCGTAGTTTGGCTACACTGTCTTAACGGGATTTAACAGGAACGAAGAGGATTTGTCGGCGGAATTCACAAAATTGGCGCATACTTCTATAAACCGCTCTTGTGCATAAAACGGCCCATTTTATTGTTAAAACTATTTACTCATGTGCGAGTTAGCCTACTAAATCGTCAGCATATTTATTACCCACGTTGATCACGGCGGTCGCGGGGGTAGAGCTTTTCCACCGGCGTTTGTCTGTCTGTCTGTCTGTTTATCCGCACGATATCTCATAATAAACCGATGCAGTTAGGATAGCCTTCCTTTACAAACAAATGTTCCACGATAAGTCCTGAAAACCCATTTATTTTGGGGTCAAAAGGTCAAGGTCACGAGCACAAAAAAAACAGTACACGTGTGGGTCACTGCACTCTTGTGAGTGCTGGCTTCTTCTAGTTCCATTTGTCAATAATTCCATTTGAAAAAACTATATTAGCCAATATCTTGTAGCAACATCTACCGATGAAATTTATATGAATATGACCCCGCCTACCATGTGCTGACTGGGATTAATTCTGGAATTTTATATCCTTAAACTTCTTTATTATCTTAAAATATGTTTCCTGTTAATTATCTTTGCAATAATGTTGACAAAGACTAACATTGTAAGCCTGTCCTCCTAAGACACACTTAGACAATGCCTGTAACTTGGTGTAATTCTTCTTATTTGATGCTCGACCCCTTCTAATAACTTCACAGTCCACTTGTCTGTAAGTGAGGTCTCTACACCTGTATATTAGTTATTGTGTATGCAAGGTGTGATCTTTACTAGGGGCTTGTATAACTGAAGAGTAATTTGCGGACTTTTATGCACAAAATATCTTTTTATCATTCCCAAAAGGTCAAATGACGTTGGTTCTTTCTTATATGGCTGCACTAAACGCTGAGCCAAATTGTTTATTTTTATGCATTACTGTTTATTACGAAACAAAACTGGCACCAGTCTCTCTTCATTATAAAAGCTGCCGATTTCAAACGGCAAATATGATTTTTTTCCGCAAAGTCCAAGCACAGTCTAGGTCGATCTGTCATGAGGACGCGCCGAAGCTATCTCGCTGCTTAGGCTTCCAGTGAAGCAGCGAGTCGCATCTATATATTAAAATAGGACTGTCGCGATGTGTGAGCACGGGCGTGGCTTGGATGGACGGACGGTCGCGCGCGGCAGGCACAGGCGGCAAGCGGTACAAGCAAGACTGGGCAGACGAAGGGGCGGGCAGACGGGCAAGCCGACTGCCCAAATCGAGCCGGTACGTTATAATAATACAAGATACGATGGCACTGACAGCCCACTAGGTGCGGGCCACAGCAACGCCAACGTACCTCGGCGACCTGAGGAGGCGCGCTATTCACTATCACTTGTCTTACGTACGTTAGGTACGTACAGCCCACGATGATCGTATTCTATTTATAGAACGCCTACTTCAATGGACGTGGTCGTTATGTAACGTGTTTGGTTTGTGGGGGTCCGGACCTTCCTCCCTCCCTCTGAAATTACGCCTATACTTTTAATATCACAGCCTGGAGTATTGTCAGTCAGTGGTCCACATATAGAATTAATTTATCGTATTTATTTAATGCACACTACATAAATTATTACGTCATATAGTGAAATAAAGTTGTGTGTTATCTCAGAGTAACGTGAGTATGACTTATCGGCCACGGACATTGTGTACTACAGCCGTCGGGTATGTTAAATGCATGCATGTATGTATATTGTCTTAAAACGGCGCCAACTTTGCGGAATCTAAAGTGGAGTTGCTTGTTTTGCTTCTTACAGTGTGTGAGCTGGTTGTTGTGAGGCAATCGTAGCAATTGAGTCGACGGCATGGCCGAGAAACATCAGAATTACGCCTACGACGCATCAGGTATGAAAAAAAGAATCATGATAGGCCTCGACAGGCAATCAAAAAGTCTTACAACTTGGCAGAAAAGTAGCATAATGTGTCATTATATATTGGCCGCCCGCCCGCGCGCCCGTCCGTCCGCTCGCCCGTCCGCCCGCCAGCCATAAAAGCCACGCTCCTGGCCAAACAAATTCACCCACCGACGAATTATTAGATATAGATCTATACATGTTACCCGTGACCACGGCTCGGTCCTCCTCGGAAGACAGTACAATACATTATTTAGTCCCGGTTTATGTACGTCATGTCATTTTGGACGTCATGTTTTCCCATAATGGTGCCAATGGAGCAGTAGCAAAGAAGACGTCATGTTTCGACGAGTTCACCAGGTGGCGACACCGGGAGCGAGGTTGCTGTCTACAAATGAGGTGTTGATTATTTATTGTTATTAATTATTGTCCACCATGTTCAGTAGCACGCCCAGAAACATTGTAGTTGATAATGCTATCGTCGTTACTGGCTAAAAACGTATGGTATGCTATGCAGAAATACAGAGGCTGCATTTCTGTAGAAAGGCTAATAAAATGTCAAGTTGCAGAGCAGAACTTTCTGATCGCCCGTCGTACATTATGTTGGAGGTTAATTTTTACCCCCAAAGGTTATCTGCTACATTTACATGTCTGTGGGTGGTAGGCCTATACGCAAGATTTATTAGCTAAGCTTTACGTTCAGCTGAGCAGAATAAAGATTGGTCAGTAAATACGTTCACAATCGCCGTCGTGTTATTAGTAGGCGTTACCTTTGCCTTGCATAGCACTATTTATGATACTCGAGATCTTTAAGGCGCTCACGTACAGCACGTATTATCGAGGTTCTGGATGGACAGATGGATCGAGGGATCACACGTCGGTTTTACCTGCTAGCCACACGTTAAATCGGCAAATGGACTGACACATACCTGTCTTAAGCCCCCACCTAATTTCGGCCGGTGGTCATTTCACATCCTGCTGAGGATAGGAGGCTGAGTTGCGTTATCTGACATACCTGTTCTGCATGAGGTCTCTGCTATCGTCACAGCTAGCGACTATAGTTAACTGCGTATTGAAAGCGCGTGTGATGTTTATTACCGCACGTGCCGATATGCAAAGTGTGGATTATATCGTTTAATGTTGTTTGTTATTTTGTGTTTGTACGGTTACGGATTTCTCCGGCGAGGATAAAGCTAGCGGCGTCACGGTGGTCCATCGGCATTCTTGGAAGGGAATCTCCCATATTTGGGTAACTTTGCTCCCCATAAGCCCAAAATCCGTCGAATCGGCCGGCCACAGAAAAGTGAAATTTACGGTATGAAGGCCTATCGTAAACGTCACGGTAGAGATGCGCCGTTCGTGGAATATCGCGCGGCGTGTGGATGTAGGTCGGCATGTGTGGATATAAACCCGTCCCCGATGACGGACGTACTTGTTTCCGTTTTCCTTTTCGTTGGCGCGTTTTTAAAACTCATTTTTAGCAATTTTTGGATGAAAAGATTATATTTTATGGCTCGCAGATCAGACGGTGACGCAGCAACCTGACAAAGCAAATGTTGCCTATACAGGTCTGTCATTGCCGCATTTTACTATAACACATATAGGGGCCTACTATAATCTGTAGTAAAGTAAGGTAAACAGGACATTTGTACAGCGCCTTAGGCCCATAATGAGTGCGACACTCATCTCTAAAAGCGCTCAGGTATGGCACGTGTTAACGAGGGATCACACAGCTTTACCTGCCACCCACACGTTTATCCACCGTATCCACGAATGGAATGAGCCATCCTGCATTTACATCCCAGCCGCAGAGCACTTTGGCCGCTACTTATTTTCCGTTCCACTGAAGCTAGGAGGCTGAGTTGGCGCGCATCCCCCTAGCGGCCTAGATTTTTTTGAAACGGAGCTCCCAACGTGAAATTTACAAAACTTAAGCCGTAATGGTATAGGTCATTTATTTGATAAGTAACCTATAGGGGCCTGTAGTCCTAACGCTAAATGGACCAACTTCTCATTTGTAAATAAATAAATAAACAGTTTGAACACTGATACCATCAGTGTTTAAACTGTTTATATTCACAGCAGTGAAAAAGTTTGCTGTGAACAAAAGAATGCGTGGTCCCGATTTGCTTTAGCCTAACACTGTTTAAACTGCACGACATTTGATAAGTTTGATTTGCAGGAAAATCATTAAAATTTTTGCCACCAGATGTCATATTGTACAGCTAAAATGCACCAAATTCGATTTCGGCTCGCTGGAGGAGCTTAGAGCGCTCCGCCAGATTCCCTAGCTGGATTTAAGGGGCCTACTTTTATGGAGGAAAAGGGATGATGGGAAGGGAAGGGGATGGCAAGGAAGGGGAGGGGAAGGAAGGGTATGGGATAGTAGGGGAGGGAAGGAATGAGAGGGAGGAAATGGGCGCACCCCCGTCGAGAAATTTTGGCTACGCATATGTTTCCCTCCAGTTCACTTGATACGCAATGCCGCGCGTTTACACGACGTTACGGAGAACAAAGAAACACAAAACTAAGTAACCGATAATCCGGAATAATGGAGCGCGTCACTACAACTTATTAGTGACGTCACTTATTCCACTGTGGTCGTGAAGTAAATGATTGATCAAAATTTAATAATAAAACTATCAGCAGTCTGCCATGAAAGTGAAAGGTAAGTAGGCATAATATAGAAAATTGTGTTACGTATATGATACATGCCTAATTAGCTTCAGAACTGACGTTTGTTCATAATTCTACTAAGTTTTGCTCGGGTATGACACGACCCCACACGGGTATTAAGGTCTACCCGGGTATACCCGGGTATCTGGCGGGTACTCGGGTATCGGGTATTGAAACGGGTCCCCGGGTACCCGTTTCTGACACTAGTCAAGCGCTGACTGCGTTATTACTGGCCCGCCTAATGGGACAGTATTGTTTTGCTGGCTGGCGTCTGTCGTCGTCGTCTGTAACGCTACCGGCGTGCGGGCTGGCCGGGTGCATGGGCGGTCGGGCGGCCGACACTGCACGGTGGGCCAGTACGGTTTCGTCCCGTTAGGGCGACACCTTGTTTTTGCGATAAACTGTCGTCAGTCTTCGAGCGACTGGCGACGTAGATGTCCATTGGTCGCGTGCGGCGATTTCAACGTTCACGTCGACACGACAGACGACCTATATGCAGCAGTGGATAGGCGTTGGAAAAGGAATGTTGTTTACGCTGTGACCTCTTTGATGGTTGTGATGCGCTTGCCAATTTCCTATGTTAGCTCAATGGCCATGTTGTGCTATGTACCAGTGGTAAATGGGCAGAAGATTGTTATTATTATTGGGCCCCTTTTGTTGTTTTTTGTTGTTAAAATCGAGAAGAAACTATAAGGACACGGTAACAGATAGCGGAGAGTCGTGATAACGAAAGGAACAGTTAAATAGAGGAGTCTTCAGCTGTGCTGTTTCTTGAAACTATTGACGTTGCAGTGGAGGTCAGTGTGGACCGGACGATAGATTGTTCCAGATGCGAGCAGCATGCCGACCAAAAGCGCCCTGGTTGGAAACCCCGGCCCTAATATAAAGTAATGTTTCGTTTCGTTTCTTTTGTTTCAGCTCATCCGATACAGCAACCAGTTGTGCAATTGATGCCGATCCCTGCGTCGGTACCTGGAGTGCCATTGGGTCTGGAGTATTTGACCCAGCTTGATCAACTCCTTGTTCACCAGCTGGTTGAAGTACTGGAACGTAAGTGAATGAAAATGATGCGGGCCTCCCATCAGGGACCGCATTACACATTGCGACCTGTCTGTCTGTTCGTCCGTCCGTCGGCTTGTATCTACAGAAGGGAAGGCCTAGAAGAGGCCATAGACGTATCTGTGTTTTCAGGTTTTTATTTGTGTCACGCTTTTAACGTTTTTTTACTTCGCCTGTGGGACCGGTTGCGAAGTATTGTGATGAGTACGTCTGTATATGTGTGGGCGTGTCTGTCTGTTTGTCCGCGAGGATATTTTCGGAAACACGTGCGATCTTTACTAAATTTTTGTGCACGTTGCTTATGGCCGTAGCTCGGTCCTTTTCCGGCGTCGTTGCGATACGTTATGTACTTCCGGTTTTGTGGATTACATCATGTTCTTTTTTATAATGGACCGTATTGCGGTATGAATTTCGCTACGAAGGACCGATTTCGCTTAAATTTACTTCTTTGCCGCAAAATCGGACAGAATTCAATATTCTATTATTAAAGGGTATAGTTTTGGCCAACTACAGTATTTCGAAATTACTCGCGAACTGAAGTAAAAGAGGAAGAGAGAAATTTGACAATTAATGGGAAGAATTACCGAAACACACGTCGCCGTTGCTATTGTTACTATAGTAACGGTGAACGTGGCGGAGAAACATAATATACTAGGGACCTTGACCTTGATGCATGGATGTAGGAAAGCGAAGTTAATTTGGCATTGATGGACTTAGGTTAAGGAACTATATAGAGTTAAGGGTGTGATTGCACACCGCGGGCGAAGTCTAATATATACGATCGGCTTCTTTTATTTTGCCATTGTTTTACTGTAAATATGTTGTCGCAGTATCACGCGGCTATTAAAAAATTCTAGTGAAAAGCATTTTCAAAAAACAGCAGTGATAATATCTCTCACAGTGACTGATTTCTCAGAGACTGTGGGTGGCAGATGCCGTAACTTCGTTAGTATTTATGTGCATGGTGTAGACGATAACTGAATTCCCTTCGTTGTCGATGTGTTTGCGTTCAGTCGTGTTGTGTGGCTTGTATTTAGTGGTCACTGGATGGGAGACGTGCAATAAATACGAGATCAAAAACAGTCTCGGACAAAAAGTCTATTTTGCTCGTGAAGGTGAACGCTTTTTTAACTTTTTAAAATAGACCCGTGTTATCATAACATACGCGATGTGATTGTGACTTCGAGAAGAGTATTCGATTTACAGTTTACTTATTACGCTGGCCGCGTTTAGCGGAAAGTGTAATGTTTCGGTCTGTCCGTTCGTCTGTTCGTCCCGTCTTTTTTCTAACGTTAATAGGGCACAAGACGCGGCATATACTCAACATGACTCACTAGGGTGCAGCACGCCATTCGGCCAGCGTACATTTCCATTCGAGTTTTAGAAGGACGGACATACTCGTTTGTACCGCGTGATGATGTAAAAATGAGGAATGAACGTAATGTTTGGTACAGAGTCTGGCTGTTGTATGCGCCAATGCTGTGGTCCAGCACGGGGATTTATCTTACACATTGAAGACAATTACCAGCAGGTAATTAGCATTTTTCTGTCTACACAATGATGAGCTTCTTCTGCCGTTGAACCTTTATTAGCCCGCACGGCATCGCGATACCGAATGGCTTATATTTTACCACTGTGGTTTTTTTCTTTCTCTCTATTTCTTTTTTTTATTCGACGCCTAATCTCTGAGGTCAGCGAACGGATCTCGTGGACGCATATTCACTTATGACTGCGATTTGATAAATTTGGTCCAAACTCTCCTGGGTATTTACCCCCCCCCCCACGGGCTGGGGGCAAAAACCGCTTTATGGGACCGACTTTGAACTTTTACCGAACATATCTCTGCAACGGAACGTGATATCAACAATCGGAAAGAAACTTATCAATCTACAGGGACT
>Ga0209780_1004501_pt1 | contig 10742 bp, 6 predicted proteins | sample WorMetexBAHAMAS2_FD_187384 | JGI IMG/M metagenome (GOLD analysis project Ga0209780, IMG submission 187384) | Marine gutless worms symbiont microbial communities from Max Planck institute for Marine Microbiology, Germany - Inanidrilus exumae... | ecosystem: Host-associated > Annelida > Digestive...
CGCTAACTCCACTTTTTCAGCGTTCAAACTCTCCTTTAACCGTCACTCACTCTGGCAATAAATAAGTAAGGCTATAGGCCATACGATGCCAGCTTAGGCCTATAGGGCCGTTAACAATATTTCCTATACTAGGCTAGCCAGCACTAATCTAGCCTAGACAATGCTAGTGTGATGTGTGAATTAACGTAGTTTAAATGCACCTTGTTACACATACCGTTGCTGCGCTGATAGCCTTAGGCTAATTGTTACGTAAACCTATATAAACTTGTGCTGCTGTGTTGATTGTCGCTTTTCACCGACAAGAGTTGAGTTGAATGTTACAGTTGAAAGTAGAAATGTATGATTGAAGCGAGTGAAGCTATACCTTTGTTGCTAATTTCCCCTGCTATCATCATCATCATAGAAGTACTGGTCGCAGGAAGCAGTTTTCCTCTATAGATCTTTAAAGACGAAGATCTATAGATCTATGTTTCGTTTCTGTTATCTATGGGACACGCCTACATTGTTTTTTGTTTACGTTTTCGGTAAATCAAGGGGATAATGTGGTAGTTTTCTGTAAGAACATGAGTGAACCGCCTATATGTTCAGAAAACAATCTGCGTTGCCGCTCGAGGCACAGCGTTGATTGCAAGGCGGAGACTGGTTTGTGGAACAATCTGGTAGAAAATAGTCCGGAGTGTGCAGCAGACGAAGATCGCCTGCACGAGGAATCGTGTTTTGCGGATGTGCAACATTTACAAGATGTTGAACCGTCAGCTGGCATCGACGAATCTAACAGCCGCACCAGTGCACCTGATAAACGTGAGTTTGTTTGGTTTTCTTTTTTGAGTTGCTCTTGTCTGTCATGACATATTGAAACGCTCAGCAGGTCCTAATATTCAAACGTTGTCTCTCGACCACTCATCTTTCACGTATTCTTCACACAGACTCCCGCAGTAGGAAGTATCTTGGGATGTTAACGAGTTTCGTGAGTCATGAGACTCGAGACTTGAATTTTTTCTTGATTCTGGGAAATGACTTTCCTGAATTCGGAGAATCGAGAGTGGTTAAAATAACACATGTTGCTCCACTCTTATTGTTATCGATCACATACCCAGTGTTCCCATTAGTTGGCGCTCCGTGTGGGTTTTGGGGCTCTGAGTAAGTGGGTAAGTGTCGAAGTAAGCAAGTAAGTGACAAATTTATGAACTGCCAAAACCAGAATAAGCCCTCTCCATTTCCAGGCCAGATGTCGTAGGAGGTGACTAAACTTGGCTTTTAGTTTTTTGGGTTAGTTTCATGTTGTAGCATATTTTGTTACAGATGCATGTTTGCTTTTGATGTGTTTGTTTCAGTTCTTCAGTAATATGCCAAGAGATTGGCTGGGAAGAACGTCTCCAAAATGACCCATTTTGTGTCGAGTGGGACATAAAGCCACAACTCAATTTATTCCGCTAGTGAGCGTCTCAGTGTCCCTGATGCTCAAAAATCATGTGGCATGTCGAATTTTGGCATGCCTGGCATCCACTCGACATCGAAAAATGAATAGTCTGGCATATCTGGATGCTGAAAAATTGTTACCTTGGCATCCTGGCTAATTAACACACGTCATACACAGAGCAACACTTGATGTTTATTCTGAGCATGGTTTGCGTTAGAACATTGCACGCTTGTAGGCCTTTGCGTCTCTGAATCGCTCGTGAGTCGTGAGCGCTGGCGAACTTGTGCCATTTGTGCACTATTATTATTATCATGACATCGTACTCAAAGTATTAAGTTACATCATGATAGTCGTCTGTACAGACTTTGTTATAAAATAGTGGGCATGGATGCCCAAATTTTAATGCCTAAATTTGTCTAGCGTTCAGGATGTCGGGGCTTTCAATTTTCGACAGGCAGTCATGCCAAAAATTGAAAGCCCCGACATCCTGGATGCGAGATAAATTTAGTTTAATGGAAACCCTGCATACCAGATACCAGCAGGCAGCGTGTAATGACTTCATTGCCACCAGATAACGAAACAAAGGAAGTTTGCCAGGCTGTGTATGGTGCAGGTGCCAAAATTTGCGAAAATTGACTTATTTATCTGGATATGTGAAAAAAATTCTGGTGTCTGGGGCTATGCCCCGGGCCCCATAGTAACTGCTGTTTGTCTTTATATTTAAACATTGCTGGGAAATGCTTCTGGAGTCCTGAAAAGTCCTGGAAATTTTTTTTCTAACCAAGAGAGTGGGAACCTTGATTTATCATCTATTACCGGTAACAATTATTATTGAATGGCTGCAGAACGTATAGTTAATATCTAGTGCTTGTGTGACTGTTACAGGTATCTCTCTATGGCGGTACGTGTGCTTTGAGCTAACAAGAGGTTACTGGTTGGAACATGACAGAGCACGTTTTGCTGAGAGACGGAAAAGGGTTTATACATTTATGAAAATTCCTCGTGAACTGGAAAAAGTTGGTATACCATGTTTCCTGAATATGTATCTTGATTTATATATTTCATAAGCTTTGGCATAGTATTCAGAGATGTTAAACGAGGCCAGAAGCTCGAGGCCGAGGCGCTCGAGGCCGAGGCCAAGGTTGAGGAAAAGAAAAAATAGTCAATTATACATGTCAGCACTAATTATCACTGTTATCATATGGAACAACAAACAACACAGTGTCATTGCTAACTCTATTTCCTTGCTTATAGTGACCATGCCGACTGTAGACGGTCACTTCAGGTTGTAGACTAAGTCTTGCTATCCTCTGAAATGATTGTGTCGGTACGCTGCTGACTACCAGAACACGACACAAATGCTAATACGAAGACGATATATAATTCCAGCGGTGTGTCAGTAGGTATACAACTGCACTTTGTGAATGCTAGACGTGAACTGCTCCAGTCACACAGTCTACGGAGCACAGCCAGCCTACACTAATGTCCAACTAAGTAGCAGCAACCAATCACATTGGCAGCATTTGAAAGTACCTGCTGCTGTTACAAGTGCTATTGTCCTGGCTGTGGCATATTTATCGTACATATATTTTTATGTTGTGCTGCCATTGCTGGCATAAAGGGAGCAATGGTTCTGTCAGGAGTCCGGTGGTGTATGAAGTAAGGATGAGGCCTCTGATTGGTCCTTTGTGTTTTTGTGCTTTCTTCAGTGCTTTGATACTGTTGGTTGGATGGTTGGTTTTTTGGTTGGAGTTTAACGGCACTTTCAACACAATTTAGGTCATATCGCACCTTTAAGGTAGAATTATATTACAAATATTAACATTTAATGAATATCAATTCTTGAGGTAAGATAACTGAAAAAGAAAAATATAACAATAATAGCAGATTTAGATTAAATAAGTGAATTGAAATTACGTATTTTATTTTAGTGAAAAAATATAATTTGTGTAAGGTTTCTCTTTAGAAATTATAGTTGATCATATAAGTTGATTTTAAAAAAATAAAATTTAGTATATTTTAACTGGGTGTATGATTGACGATGTTTTTAATGTCAGTAAAGGAATAGAATTGATGTCATGTTTGATCATATGAAGTGCATACTGTTAGTATGTGTTTGGTTGGTTGGATGGCACAAAGGATATCTATCACGGGGAAAACCCATGCCATTTATCCCCAAAAGTTCAATTCCTAGTGTAGAACAAGTGGAGGAAGAACTGGCTAACCTAGGTTTACCTGGAAAATGCTCGTTATTTTGCAGGTAGGTATATGTTTACCTGCAGTGCCTTACCTGGTTAACCTGAGCGATGTATGTTGTGTGTTTCACTGCTGCAGTTCATAATGTACGGGTTCTTTCAATGTGTCGACGGGTTTCTATTCATCTTCACATTCCTGCCACTGCGCTTCCTCAAGGCAATGATCAAATTCTGTGTTCGAGGTTTTCTCACTTCGTGGTCAGTCACGATGGCTTTTTCGTACGCTGGCTTTTACCGTGCAATGCTATTCTAGCACAGTATATGCTGTGTCTCTGTGTCTGTCTCTCCGTCTGTCTGTTCCTCCGTTTGTCTCACTGTTTGTCACAAGTCAGAGTTCTACCAAAATGGCTAAACTTAGGATCACGCAAACAATGCCGCAAAATAGCCCAGGGACGCTAAACATTTGGGCGAAATGCGAACATGGGCCCCAAATGCAGGTGGGATAGATTGAAATGTTTAATTTTTGACCATTGTATCTCTAAGAAATGGTGGGTGCTAGATAGGGACATACTTACAGTGGAAGGCTAATAGGAACTGATGTGTGCTTTATCGAATGGCACTGCTTTCAGTGACCTCTGAGTACTCCAAACCACCTCATTTTTAGGTGGACTCTTCAGAGTCGACCTATTAAAGCCAGTCTCAAATGTCCGTCCTTGCATCCGTACGTCCGTCCATCCGTCCACGAAAGTTTGTTCTATTTCAATGAAATTTGGCATGTAGGTAGAGGTCGATGAGTGATGCATGACGGTATGCAGTATGACCCGATCCAAGGTCAAGGTCACGAGCCCTTGAAAGTTGGAAATCCGGCCATTCTCAAAAGCTATCTCCTCCACCATTTACAATGGGAGCTGGCAACTGACCACGGATTCTTAAATTAGGGTACAATATTTAAAGTTTGTCAGGCCGGATTTTTTATATTTGTTTGCATTGCCTTTCCTATCTTCATAATGGGTGGAGATATGCTATCGTGTGTACGGTTTTAGAACTGTAACTGGTGCTGCAGCAAATTCAGTTCAGTTTACTTGTCACAGCAATGTAAACTGGGGCTCAAAAAATATCAAAATATCTTACAACAAACTTAGGAGAAACTTGGCATAAAGTGTGACTTAGGAGGAAAATCTTAAGAAAAACATAGGATGAACTTACACAAAACTTATGATCAACTTCATGAGAAAAATGCAATTTCTCAAATATAACTTAACATTTCTTCACATAATTGTCTGCATATATATTGGAAGAACTTGTAATTTTTAAGATTGCTTATTGTAAATTATGTGTAAAAATCTATGAAAATCTTGACTTTATAACTTACGACAAACTTAAGATAAACTTAGGGAAAACTTTTGCTAAACTTAGGATTTATCGTATGATTTTTTTTTGTAAATCAGGCCCCAGGCCTATAGTAGCAGCAGCAGCAGCATTGTGTGTTTGCTGTGTAGTTGGCCTACAGGCGGAGGTCTGCTGGATGCTGCGGAGATCTGTGATTTGCTGAAGGGTCTCGTTTTGATCGTTTGTTGTGTCGTGATTAATTACATTGATGTCTCGATGATGTATCACATTATCCGCGGACAAACGGTCATCAAGCTCTATATCTTCTTCAACATGCTCGACGTACGTTCGACTTGCGCGTGGTTTTCGTAAGACTACCATTTGCACGAAAATCTAGGAGTGTACATGAATTTCACCGGTTGGTGAAAATTGCAAGTGTTTTGTTAATAATATGAGTCGTTAAATGTGCCAAATTTTACAGCACAGCGCTAACGTGTAGTTTCTGCAGACAGTGACAGCCACAGATATACATACCATACTTTTGTGTAGTGCTCTGCCAGATGGTGGGGTCATCTATGTATTTGTCTGTTGTCCTTTGCCAACAAATCTCCTAATTACAGTAACTTGTATTTATTTGTTTGTTTTACAATGAACATACCGTTACGGTGCATTCCTGTAATTGTGCTGAGATGAGAAGATTGGATATAATGTACGATAATGACGCTGTATTACATGGATCTGAGACAAAGGCGGGAAATGGAAGACATCGTTACGATGCTGTGATGTACCAGTAGTTTGAGCTGTTATCGTCGTGATCAGGTTAAAGATTTAGAGATTGTGGGGTGTTAAATTTAGAGGTCTGAAGACTACAATGTTGGAGCTTCGAGAAGCTTTCACTGGAACAACAGAGAGGAAGTTCTTCATGTAGATGGAGAAATTAATGAACGGTAGCCAGAACGGTTATAGTGAATTGAGTATGCGAGTGATTTATTTCATGACTCTGGTACCAGCTCACCCACATTTCCATTAATAATGGACATGCTTGTTTGTTTGTTGTTGTTGTTGGGAGGCAGTTTGTGTGTGTGAAATGTCCGCAGATAGCAGACAAGTTGTTTTCATCTTTCGGTCAAGACATACTTGACTCGTTGTTCTGGACGGCAGCAGAGCCGCGAGGCAGACGAAGGGAACACATCGGAGTTCTACCTCATCTTGCTCTTGCCATTGTGTATGTCTGTATCCTTCAGTGTCAGTGTCTCAACTGCTGAGCATCGAAAGTACAACTTATACCACGTGGTGGTCGTGGTGGCTATGGTATAACGTTGTAAACAGAACAGACTGACCTAGCAAAATAGTAATAGTGGCAGTTGTAAGTAAGTAAGTAAGAGAGCTTCTAAGGCGCAATAATAAAAAGTCGCGATGCGCCGTGGCTGACTTAGACCTAAAGAGATACGATTGCAGCATGTTTCTGAGTTGACCAAAGCTGATGTCTACATGTCGCAGTTCCGGTGGCAGATCGTTCCAGATCCTGGGTCCGGCAACAGAAGAGTCTCTGTCGCCAAAACTGTGCTGTGGGACAACGCATGTTCTGTAGTTGGCTGATCGAAGGAGACGACGTCCGCTGTCAGCAAGAAGCTGGACATTATCGGCCAAGTACTTGGAGGGAGGGGAGCTGACCATGTAGTGACTTGTACATGATACAGGCCAGTTTGAACGGCACTCGTTGACAGACTGGAAGCCAATGCAACTGGCGTAGCACTGGCGTGATGTGTTCTTGTCGTCTCATTCCTGTGATGAGCCGTGTTGGTATTCTGTTGGTTTGGTGATAGCCAAGATCCGGCGTGTAAAAATAACAGCTCCACAAATTCCAAAGGTTCTGGCTTGAGAGATCTGATCCAGCTGGGAGTAATGTGGAAAAAGTGAGAGTAATGGTGGTAGTGGTGGTGGTATAACGTTGTAAACAGACTAGCTTAGCAAAACAACGGCGGTGACAAGTATGCTACAATACTGTGGTAAATGTCGTCATATTTTGGTGCGTTTTATAGCCATATTTGTGCTGAAGGGGACGTTAAACTCCAACTAACTAACTTAGTTTGTAACAAGTATGTCAGTCCACCTTATGGTTGGGCCGAAATTTACGCTGGCTGCATTGCATGCTGCCCTCTGGTGAGTCTTGGAGAGTATGCCAACGGGACAGATGGACGGATGGATGGACACCAGACAGTTACATTATGCTTTCTGCTAAACGTGGCGAGCATAGTGAAGCTCTGAATGTTGTCGGTTTTCTTAACCCTTGCTGCTGCAGTCATGCACAGTATTCTGGTGCTGCTTCAAGCGAACACACTGAACGTTGCCTTCAACTCTCACAACAAATCTCTGCTCACAATCATGATGTCCAACAACGTATGTAACTATCACTCTCGCATTGTCATTGACATTTGCTACCGGCTCAACACTTACGGCTGTCGGGCCTTTTCAGTTGCCGGCCCCACTGTCTGGAACTCTCTCCTGGATTTCATTTGGGACCCGACCATCAGTGCACACTGTTTGAGACGCTTGCTTAAAACGTACTTGTTCGCTCGATGCTAGTGCATTCAGCGCGTTAGAGGTTCTTGACGATAACTGCGCTCTATAAATTTACTTACTTACTTACTTCAGTGACTTATCTTCGTAGGTATTTCAGTGTATCAACTTTTTTACACATATACAACCAAACTTATATACTTTTTACCGTCATCTTGATATTTGAGATGAGGTCTTTATCAGGACTGAGACATGTCTAGGACAAATTTCTTACTCATGTCAGAAACCAGAAGTCAGTTCTGATGAAGACTTCAGTTTAGGGTCAGTACGTTGTCATAAAAGTAAACATATAATGTGTAATGCTCAGCCAGAAGGTAATGGGCACTCATAGGTTTCTCTGTCGGCAATCTGTCTGTCACTAACTCGTTCATTTGTTTGTTTGTTATTGCTGCAGATATAACTACTCTAGTCTACTTTGGACATCAGCGCTGAGACCTTGTGGTGGTCCAGTGTGCTAGCCAGGGAGAGAAGGGGAATTGGTAGGTGTGGTGTGTGCTAGTGTATGCAGGACATGTAGGTTGGAGGTGAGATCAGTAGGAAGTGAACAGCTTGTCGGGTATTGTAGCGTGCCCCCTCTACCATCTGGCTTAGTCCTGTCTCGTGCTGTGTGCTGCACCAGCCAGTAGCCAGCCACGCATTTTACTTTAGCCACGCGAGTGCGGCTAACAACATTGACGCTGCTAATCAAGGTGTCAGCAACAGTCACAAATTATAGACGACACTGTCGAACCCTCTTTTTCATGCCTGGGATTATCTCTGTTCATCGGAATTGTTTGAAATAATATTTTGGTGGAAGGCAACGCAAGGACCGAGGTTTGAACCTCGGCTCCTGAGCATGTCATGCCACTGCACATGTCGCCCAAGTGCATTGACCACTGAGCTATATGAGCAGGTCCACACTAACTCATATTTGTGTATTATTTTAAATGATATATCATGCGTCCCTGTCGTTTTGAGCAAAACGTATTTGTGCCTGCCTTGTAGAAATTTAAAAAAACAGTGAACTAATGTAACACTGCTGACCACTGGGCCACTGACAGTTTACGTCATTGTCACAGAGACATTGTCCTGAGGCTCTGAGTTTGTGTACGTTGACAGCTGAAGGGATCATTGTCACAGAGACATTGTCCTGAGGCTCTGTGTGTGTGTACGTTGACAGTTGAAGGGATCATTGTCACAGAGACATTGTCCTGAGGCTCTGTGTGTGTGTGTACATTGACAGTTTGTCGAGCTGAAGGTAACGTTGTCACAGAGACAGTGTCCTGAGGCTCTGAGTGTGTGTACGTTGATAGTTTGTCGAGCTGAAGGGAAGCGTCTTTAAGAAGTTTGAGAAACACAACTTGTTCCAGATGTCGTGCAGCGACGTTCGTGAACGGTTTCATCTTCTCTTTCTGCTGACAGTCGTCGGTGTACGCAACTTGACCGAGTTCGCCTGGAACCTGGGTCTGTTGAACCTTTCTTGACTTCTGTTCACCCTTAGTATTCCTCCCGAGTTTTCCCTGTTTAGGCTGGGAACCCACCAGTTCCACCAGAGGAAACCTGTTCCGAATCTGCATGTTCAACAGTGTTATAATGAAAATGACCTTGTAGGCAGTCCATTACAGTTTTTTCCAGGCTGGATGTCCTTGCCACCAAACCTACACTGTTGAAGCATTGAAAAAAAGAACACAAAGGAAGGAGTAAAGGATGGCACTATGCTTTGGTTTTGGTCAGGGTACACTCCATTTGGAATTGATCAATGCCGTTATAACTAATAGTTTACTTTGATTGTTTTCTTGCTTACGGGATGTAGACAGTTTTATTAATTGATAGGGACTGGTGTGCAATACCCCCATGTTGTGCAGCGGGACATAGTAAGTATGGTCCACGTTTCAACCTCTAACCAACTATGCTGTTTAGATATATCCTGTTGTCACAAAAAGGTCTCCAAGGAAGCCGTAGCAAATGGTTTGAGTAGGATTCTTACCAACTGAATGTCGTTTATGCTATCCAACCAATAAAAGGCACTGAATGCAATGTACACAAGGTATATTTGGTGCGTATCAGAGAGCATGGAGTCATTTGGTGATTCATGAAAGATTAGGCTTAATGGGTAATTTTCGTTGCTTGGGGTCACTGTTTTGAGTTTCCTTAGATGTTATGACACTGTAGTTTGGAACATCTGGATTGCAATTACATGCTGCTGTTTTCCCAGAAAAGAGTGCCATTCAAAAGAAAACTGAATGCAGGGTGCCCACTCGTTCATATATTCCTATTTAATTCCTGTTTTTCAAGCCTTTCCTGTATTTTCTTATATTTTCAAAAAATTCCTATATTTTCCTATATTCTAAGAATTTTAGACCATGTTGCATGTTGCATGTGCAACGCTAGTTTTGGATGTACCGTACTGATCGTTCGGGTTGCCCACGGTGTAAGTCGGGTATGTTATTGATTTAGTTGATTTGTTGTTGTCATTTGGGCTATTTCTAAGAATTCTTGGGTAAACATAAATAATTTTGAGTTCAATTCCCGCCCCGGACCCCACTGGGGGAGCTTACGACGAGATTATGTTTAATATATGGTCGTCTGGCACACTGTTGGCATTGTGTAGCAGATAAATGGCGGCTTCATTTATGTTACATTCGATGCATTTTATACAGAAATGGTTTCTATATTTTCACTATAATTAGCATCAAAAAGTTCCTATACTCCTATATTTGTGTTGGTCATTCACAGTGGGCACCGTGTGAATGTGTACGTATCGAGTGACGTAATGTGAAACGTGTTTATCGTGTGTCACAGAACATTTCTGGGTGTTGGTCCCCGACATGGTGTTGGTCATGTTGTCAGAATTTGTTGTTGACTGGGTCAAGCATGCATTCATCACCAAGTTCAATGAGATTCCGTCGGAGGTTATTACTTTGTTGTTTTCCGTTGCCGTATCATTATTAGTTGTTTTACTGGTTATAGAAATCTGGTTAGATTTGTACTGGACAGCAAAATGTCTTTTTGATTGGGTTGTGTGTTTCATCTCAGTCAGAAACCATGGCAGTTTATCTCTTGAATAATCTATGCTTACGTGATTTTTTTGCAAACTGTGTTTCTGCATACCATAAAGCTGGCCTGATCCTGATGGTGTGTGTCTATATGCCAACTGATTATGGGACTTATGATAGTTACGAGCAATATGCCGACATTTGTGCTAAAATTGTTGCACTGTTTGAGGACTCTGAAGCTGT
>Ga0209780_1004502_pt1 | contig 10741 bp, 5 predicted proteins | sample WorMetexBAHAMAS2_FD_187384 | JGI IMG/M metagenome (GOLD analysis project Ga0209780, IMG submission 187384) | Marine gutless worms symbiont microbial communities from Max Planck institute for Marine Microbiology, Germany - Inanidrilus exumae... | ecosystem: Host-associated > Annelida > Digestive...
TATCTCAGCCGCAGTTGGGCCGATTTTGACGAAATTTGGCACATACATACATACATACATACACACGGAATCTGGCCAATGTGGCTGTCAGTATACGCGTAACGCTCAATACCAAACCTGCTTCGCAGGTTTTGATAAATGGCGATGGTGATGTGGATGGTAGCAGCCTACCGGCGTCTCACAGCCCAAGTCGGTTGGCTTGGTCTGAGGATTGGTGGCCGCCTGGCGCTGAGTTTGCACTCACCAAATGAACCGGGTGAACTCTCGTAATGGCTCTGACCATGATGACAGCACCATAAACATTGCCATAATAATAATATTATTACTATTATTATTATGAACTTGACCTATATAGCGTCGAGATGAATCGGCGTGCCAAATATCTTGCTCAAAATGTCATTTCGTTTGAAACTTATTGTCCAAACATAGTCTGTGGGGACAGAGTCTGACGGACTGACAAACTCTTGAGTTCTGTGCTATGACGTACAGTGAATCGATGTATCATACCGACAGTGCAGTTGGACAGGACGCCAACCCATCGTCGATGTTGACACGTGAGCTGCCACGTCTGTCGAGACGTGTAGCATCCAATGACGAGCTCATCACCTGAACGCCTCATCCACGCATCATCCGGTGGAACCAAGTTTGAACATCCCACCGCTGAATAACACACGACCCGTTGAAACAGCCGTTAGATAGAAAAACTGTCCTCGATCGAGGATCAAAGTTAGACCGACCGCGTTACCACGCCCACACGCGCTGGACATGCCGCTAGCCTCTGCGGCGCCAGACCGCACTCCTCGCCGCGCTAGCGAGCAGCTGATAACGTGACAATAAAAACGTACTATTACGCGTCCGTCACTCAATACTCATAGGACGCCGCAGTAGGTATTCGTGTAGCACGCGTTTTAGCATTGACCTTGACTTTCAATCCCAGGCGAGCTCCGGTCATGACCCATCCAGGCAAGAAAATCAAGGTCAAAAGTCGTTCAAAAGATAGAGTGGAAACAAAAGAGGACAGATGGACGGACACGACCGATTGTATTACCTTTCCCGTTAACGCGGACGGTAATTATCCGGCATCGCCAAAGCATTGTTACCCTGCCTATATGACTGCGTTAAAGTAGGCCTATAATGGACGCATGCAAAAATATACGTGTTATTGTCCTTAACAAAATTTCATAGTTTCATTTAAGCTACACCGATAGCTCTATACACAACAGCACGTTCTAGCCCTTTCGTTGTCCTCTGCGTGATAAGCAAAAAACATGTTGACTTCATGATTTTTCACCTACTGTCAATTTTTACTATTTTTGGTTTTGTTTAACCAGTTAAGTATTAATCCAATATCTAAAATAAACTTCTGAGATTTTTAGAACACGCAAATTACATGGTGAAAGCACTTTATGTCGCAAAACAGCACCAGATCAATCACCATTTTGCGAGTGTTGTAGTCGTCACAGAGTTCAGCCATCAGCTGACATCGGCCATCAGCCATCATCCTCTTCAGCGTAAGATGTGTATGTAAGTGTAAGTAAAAAGGCTTCCCATAGTCGTTATCAAGCGTTGGACCTGGAGCTGATCCAGGTATACAGGCAGTCAGCCCGCAGGTGACTATAAGTCATCTATCCGGCGATAGGCTGCCATTACTTTCCGCCAGGCCTGTGGTTACCTTCCCAGCCGCAGAGCATCACCGCCCCTTGACCGGTACCAGGTTATACTGTTGGTGACAGAGGCACATAAATATGAATAACTCGCCCAAGGTTGTAATGCAGCTTTGCCCCGAGTAGGATTTGAACCCACGACCTGTTGATTGCAAGTCCAACGCTCTACCCGTTGCGCCACCGTGCCACCTATATGTGTAAGTACTGTTAAATATTAGCAAGAATTGAAGCTGAATATTTATATTTTAACCGAGCGTAAGCTCCTATTGTATTCATATATCATGTTTGAAGACGCGTGCATGTATTCTATACGGCACCAGAACCTACCCTCAACTCTGAGTAGAAAGTTGTCGCTGTGATCGGCGGTGAGAACGAGTTGTAGAGTGTTTGATGTGGACAGGTAGACGTGCGTCTGTCTGTTGGAACGAGCGTGACACACAGACACGTTCTTCTTGTTCACTGATGACTTGTCGATGATGTAGCCGTACTGTGGTGATGACGTGTGATGTAGAGCGAGTGAGATGTTGTGACGTCAAACGTGCTGCAGCTGTAAAGTCAAGTAGACTGATGTTGATTCGTTGTCCAGCAGGTGCCTCCAACATCCACGGTCGAGTCTTTGTACCACAGCCGATGTTAGACTGTGTAGACCAACTGTCCACGCCAGCAGCAGCAGCAGCAGCTATGTGTAGTGGATTTGACGTCATCGACACCGAGCACGAACGATCCGGCTCCACCACTGCAATTATTATTGTGTATATTCGCAATGAACAGCAATAATGCTAATGCATTAATGCTAATCATGACAAAATGAGTATATAGTATACAATGTTGACTTTAATGTAGTGTCAAATGTCAATATTGCTTTCTATATAAATTGAAATGCAACTAGAAGTAACTAATGATTTCTGGCATCAATGGATCCAACATTTAGTGCAGCATTGCGGCAAGTAGCTTGCCATAAGTTGATCATAACTGTTTGCTGCACTGCCATCATTAATACGGCACTCAAAATTTTAATATATCGACTGGATAACCAAATACAGACTCAATGATATCTCAATCGTTTTTGTAGCGCAATGTAGGCCTATAGGCTATAAATAATGAGAGCAGTTTGACAACACACACCTTCGACGCAGGTGTAGCGAACCTCTAAGAACATTTTGAGACTCTTAACACATGGAGTCGCCTGCTCGAGATCAGGGTTTGGAATCTGGAGCTCACATTCTTTCTTGCCTGAACATTTGGCGTCCAACAGACCAAGTACATCCGCATGACAGCCTAGATATCGTGGGTCTTCAGCCAGGTCTGAGTTTTCAGCCTCAATGCACCTCCCGACTTGCCGACGTCCGTAAATAGCCTCCTGTATCACAATGACTTCGTTCTTCCAACACTCAGGTCGAAACGTTTCATAGTTACAGTATTCCTCCAATAAATGCCGACCTGTAACAAGCGATAAAGTAGATGATTTCTCTTTGTCAATTAAAACTTTATATTTAAATTTATTTATGCCAAAGTTAAAAACTGTAGTCTGTAGGCCTTTTCACGACCTGTCTTTGCAAACTAAACCTATTTATTTGACAATTTATCAATATCTGGTTATTTTCGTATCTCATTGCTCGGTCATATGTTAAGAACAGAATATATAGATTACAAACTTCAAACGCTCAATCCCTAACTTTCTGATTTTCCACTGCATGCCATTTTCTATGTCTACCAGGCGTTCGTTTACTATGAGCGAAAATTTTATATCGACAATGTCATACAAACGACAGAGCTAGCTGACAGTCATGCCATATGATCTACATCTACGTTCTACGTTTGCTATTTATGTATTTTCACAGCTTTAATTTAAAATATACTGTAATGTGTGTCACATACGAATACAGACCCCACAACAATTCGTACTTACTTTGAATGTGTCTCTCCTGGCTTCTGGTGGCTACGACGGAATGGCTGTTTTGCAGCAGCACAAACAAAATAGCACATAAAATGCTGATCGATAGCTGTCTACGCACATCCGACCTGTCCGTATAAAGATAACAAACCATGTTTCTCTTAACACGGCAGACCTATCGCATCTACAGAGATGAAGCAGTCTGTCCTTCTGGACAGACACACAGCGCAAGAATACTGCAGCCCACCAAGCGCAAGCACCTCACCGTGCTATCCTAAGGGACCATCTCAACGGCTGATAACTGTGCCTGTACGTCCGTTACCGTAGGTTTATTGTCACGAATTGCATGCGTTGTACGCCGTCATCTATCATCAACTGTTGTCTGTCTACCACTACCTGTTCACATCTCGAAATCGAGATGATTAATAAAGCTCAAGATCGCTACAAAGCGTGCATGCGTCATGTGTAACCCGTCGACTGGTTTTGAGCATTATAATTCGGATCCAAACATACACCCAAATGAAGCTAGCTGTAAGCATTGCACACCGCACAATTAGCTTCTCTGCGTTGAATTTGCGGATAAAACTTCGATATTTGCTGTTTTGAAAAATGGATTTTACAAAGAAGAGTAACTGAAGCCAGTTTTTGTTTTTTTATAATTTACGATGATAATTCTCATCAAATGTACAATATATACAAAAAGGAAATTACGATACCTAAGACGGAAAATCGACCAAAAGCGACGACAAAGCCGGACAAAGTGACAAGTATGATCGGTGATTAGGCTATAAATGGTTAATTTCAGTTCAGTTCAGTTAACTTCATGCGATGTGAATGAGGCTTAAACGTGACGGTACTTCTCAGATCGTCTGTAATCTACCTCAAACTATTTATTTAAACTTCGCACTGTTTCATTCTTTTTGTAGATTTCCTATTAACCTTTTATAGTAGCTACGATTCTCTTGCGTACCGTTGCCGATATAGGTAAATTCGTAGCGTCCTGTATTAGTCTTTCTCGATAGCCTTGTTAAACAACCGTCAGTTTTCCCTCCTCTCATGCAGCTCATGCTATCAGTGTTCCAAATGAATGCGGTTTCATAACATCATTCAGTGTACGCGTATAGTTGATGCATCTCGTTAACAAACTACGTAGGCTATATTTCACATTATCTGTTTAACGTACTAAGCGATAGACAAGTGAGCTAAATGTTGCTGGAGAGAAACATTACACGACAACGTCTAGCTTATGTCAGATCAGATAGTATTCAGGTAACGTTCGTCTACGAAAGAGCGTCTTCTCTGTTGTTCATGTATTCCTGGTCGAGCACGAAATACTGTGGACCACCCACAGAGCGACCAGTGCTGACGTCACCGTTGTTGATGCGCTTGATGTCATCGTATTCTGTATTCCCAGTTAACAGTTGGCCACGCCCACTGACTCTCGGATCCGGCATCATGTTGTATCTCATGCTTGAATTCATGCTGCTCCCTTTATCGTAGTTGTATCTAAAAATGATCAACAATTGTCGAAAGTAATTTGGCAAAAGGCCGCATCGCCTTTTTGTCACCCCTCGAGGCGGCGAATGCATTCGTCCGCGGCGACTGGCGAGCGATGTGCAATGCACTCATGCCTATTGGTATGTTACGCTGGGCTGACACGTCCCGCAAAAGTGTCCCTTTCCGTGGGGATCCGGACCCTATCTAATACATGGTTCCTTCTGCTCACATAAGTCTGCCGTCAAACGGCATCTCGATCTGTTCATTTGTTTTTGCACAGCTCGCCAGTGTGCCCTACACACACAAACAGACAGACACAAAGACTACGCTACGTGAGACATCGGTAACGATAGGCCGCATTTACACGTTAATCATGCTATCGCTGAAAAAACGTCATATAGGCCTAGGAAGACATACTAGCCTATACTGCAATAATAAAATATGGAAATAATACGCAACGAAATTTATTTCAGTCAAATTTCTTAATAATTAGTCTGGCTTCAAAAACCATAAATAAAATCCCTTTCGAAACACTGCTGAACATATTATACTGACCTTCGTAGGCAGAAGACGCCACAGCAGATGATCGCGAGACAGACAGCCAGACCGACGAACGACACAGCCACAATTGCCAGCACTACAACAACCGCACAGGTATACCCAAATTCTAAATAAAATAAATACAAGAGTAACTGTAAAATTAATTTGTATTTGCAACTGTATTTGCACAACGGGGTTCTTCGAGAACAACTAAACGGCATCCTTTGTCCAGTAAACACTTCTAAGTAGGCCTATGCATCTAAGATCAAACGCCGGTCGAATATAATCAGATTATCATTAAAAAAATCATCACGTTGGTCCTGACCTTGGTATTCATCAAATAGCAAAGTCTGTTTCTGTTCTCTGTGAACTGCAGCGCCAGCAGAACCTGTCCAACAGTATAATAGGCTAAATCAACATTTTTATAAATAGGAAACACTACAATAATGAGATGCAGTTAGAGACGGGACACTCGCATCCGGTGCCGCCATCTGGCGAACTGGACGAAACATGCGCGTCGTCTTTGCTTCTGGCCCATTCACTTCATTATGCGAAAACATAAGGTCATCCATAAAACCGGAAGCACATAACGTCATTGCAATGCTGTGAACTTTGATTCGTCACCCTGACCTACGAACATGACCTTTATAGCATCAAGATGAACAGGCGTGCCAAATATCTAGATCAAATGTCGTTTCGTTTGAAAGCTATTGTCCGAACATAGTCAGGAGCGACAGACAGACAGACGGACTGACAAACACATACAGCGGACCAATGTCACCAATCACACTTAAGTGGTCGGTGATTTAAGGCAATTTTAGACTAACTGTATTTACTCTTGAGTTCTATGCTATTACGAACATTGAATTGATGTATCATACCGACGGTGCAGTTGGACAGGACGCCGACCCATCGTCGATGTTGACACGTGAGCTGCCACGTCTGTCGAGACGTGTAGCATCCAATGACGAGCTCATCGCCTGAACGCTTCATCCACGCATCATCCGGTGGAACCAAGTTCGAACATCCCACCGCTGAATAACACACGACCAGCTCAAAACAGCCGTTAGATATAGGCTAACCAGCAGTCGTTAACGTATTGTTACAAACGTTATTCTGCTATTCTGCTGATACGATACGAAACTCATACGATACGATACTCCGTATGTCTCTTCTTCAACTTCATTCCGGTACTAGTTTTTCTATTCCTAACTCACCAATTCCAGCACGGTCACTTATTCCTTTGACTCACTACTCTGCTCAATTATAACTTGCTCACTCTTTCACTCCCTGCTTAAAATTTATACATTTAGTTTCATTTCTTCCAGGACTGTTTTCACTGACTATCACCCGGACTGTGTCTTCTGATCTACCGGTTTTTGTTTTTTACTTTCTTCTGTAATTTTTGTAATTAGCAAAACATGTTGACTTCATATTTTTCACCTACTGTCAATTTCGACTATTTTCGGTTTTGGTTAACTAGCCAAACATTAATCACGTTATTCCATATCTCAAAATAAACTGTTGGGATTTCTGAAATATGCAAATTACAGGGTGAAATCACTTCATATCGCAAAAAAACAGCACCAGATGAAACACTATTTCGCGAGTGTGGTAGTCGCCACCGAGTTCCGCCATCAGCTAATAGCACCCTCTCCTCTTCAGAGTAAGAGCAATGTATGCATGTGTAATTACTGTTACATATTAGCAAGAATTGAAGCTGAATATTTATATTGTTACCTAGCGTAAGCTCAATTATATTCAAAGATCATGATGGAAGACGTATGCATGGATTCTGTACGGCACCAGAACATACCTTCAACTCTGAGTAAAAAGTTCTCGCTGTGATCGTTGTTGAGAACGAGTTGTAGAGTGTTTGATGTGGTCAGGTAGACGTGCGTCTGTCTGTTGGAACGAGCGTGACACACAGACACGTTCTTCTTGTTCACTGATGACTTGTCGATGATGTAGCCGTACTGATGCTTCTCATCCACACAACTACCACTGCTGCTGCTGCTGCTGGTGGTGATGACGTGTGATGTAGAGCGAGTGAGATGCTGTGACGTCAAACGTGCTGCAGCTGTAAAGTCAAGTAGACTGATGTTGATTCGTTGTCCAGCAGGTGCCTCCAACATCCACGGTTGAGTCTTTGTACCACAACCGATGTTAGACTGTGTAGACCAACTGTCCACGCCAGTAGCAGCAGCAGCAGCTATGTGTAGTGGACTTGATGCCACCGACACCGTGCACGAACGGTCCGGCTCCACCACTACAATATTATTACTGCAATTATTATGGTTATTTGCAAGGAATAACTTAAGTTCTAACGTAAACTAAGCATGACAAAAAATCGACAAAATAAACCCACATATTGACTTTGATGTACTTGTAATTTCTTTCTGTATGACTTTCGTACTATAATATTTCGTGATTAATCAAGAACCTTCTGACACAAATCAGTCAAGAATTTGCAGTAGAATTCACCATTAAACAGGAATAGATTGTGGTAAGTTAACGATATAGTTTCGAAATCACAAAATAGGTTGCATAGTTTTTGTTATAGTACAAAGTTATCAGGCCCAATGCTCAGAACTGAAGTATGCAGAATATATAATTAAGTATAGTTTCAACTCATTTGTAATTAAAGTGAGAGTGCGAACAGCGCCTTCGCTGCAGCAGTTAAATAATACGCACCTTCTACACAGGTGTAGCGGACCTCTAAGAACATTTTGAGAAATTTGTCGCACGGTGTCGCCTGTTCAAGGTCTGAATCAGGAATCCTGAGCTCACACTCTTTCTTGCCAGAACATTTAGCGTCCAACAGACCAAGAACATCAGCATAACAGCCGAGATATCGTGGGTCTTCAGCCAGGTCCGAGTTCTCAGCCTTGGTGCATCTGCCTGCACGACGACGTCCGTAAATCGCTTCCTCTATTACAATGACTTCGTTCTTCCAACACTCAGGTCGAAACATTTCATAGTTACAGAATTCTTCCAAAGAATGCCGACCTGTAATGCAGATAGCCATAGACTATAGGCCCAAGAATGTGCACATTGTCACTGAGTGGTCATGCATCTATGCTTTATGATAACATTTTATACTTAAAACTTTCAATCTAACTTGATGCGCAATAGACTACCGTGACATAAGGCTATTTTTCTCCGGGATCCTTCGAGAGCACTGTATAGGCCTATTGCTGAATTTAACGAAAAAGTATAACTGCATGCTAACGATATTATTAGGCTTAATATTTATCTTATAAGCCAGTTAAGCCTACACTGTTATTGGTAGATGTCGTTACAGATTTAATTAAGACTTGTGTTCTATATGACTCAGTAAACTGTGCGTGACGTCAGCTATCCCATTTAGTCACTCGCTACATTATTGTAGGCCTACGTAGAAACAGACAGATTTGCAAAAGTTATAGTTGTATAATTTAAAAAAATAGTCACAGCGATCATTTAAACAACGAATCTATCCTTACTCTGAATGTGGGTGATTTCGCTGCTTGTGGCTGCTACAGAATCGTCATATTTCAACAACGTCAACAGTAGGCCGGTAACACATAAAATGCTGGCGAAAGAATGCTTACACAAACTTCTGTTTATGAAAGGATAACAAACCATCTTAGATCTGATTTTCTCTTAAAACACTGCTCAATAGTGACACAGACCCACAAGACTAGTGTACTTGGACATGGCGCAGGAATACAGCCAGGTCAGCGCAGAAACTGATTTCGCGTCTCACCGTGCTGAAGCTATGGGGGCCATCTCAATGGCTGATTATATTGCCCACAACATACCATCGGTTCATTTGCTTTCGGACAGGACTAATTTTGTTCGTAGTCGTAGTAGGCCTATTTTATGATATAATAAATTATTAAGGCAGGACTCAGTGCATGAAGGCTTAACTAAACAAAAATTACGGATATTTAAAATAAACGGAGATTGTGGAGATTGTTCAAGCGACAGAGAAGCACTCGCTTTGTCCTATGCGCTGGGTTAGCCTATCCAAACGACTTGCCAAAAAGCGTTAGTAGAACGTAATCTATATGAGTCGCAAATATCTATGAGCGTAATGTCACGTTTCCTTCCCTCACTTTCCCGTTCCCTTTATCCTTCCGGGCAGCTAAACCTTCCCCAATCCCATCCCCTTTGTTGTTCCTCCCGTCCACTCTATGAGGAGTTTTTCGTTTTTTTTCGTTGACATGCAACCCCAGATTGGTATACACGAACCTACAATGACGCGGAACTTCATAGCGTACTTATAGGGTAAAATAGGAACATGCAGGCTTTAGCAAAAGTATAACCAGTAACCAGCCACCTGCCAACTCAGCCTTCTACCCTCAGCGGGACGGGAAATCAGTACCGGCCAAGGAGTGTGAAGCTCTGCGGCTGGGAAGTAAAGGCAGGTATGGCTCATTCCACTTGTGGGTGGCAAGTAAAACTGTGTAATACCGTGTTTACACGCGCCATACATGAGAGCCTTAGAGATGAGCAGCTCAAAATATAGCGCTATACAAATGAAGCTTACTTAACTTTACTTTACTTTGATGAAATGTGATAGTGTGTACATAGTTTTAATTAAAATTGTAAAATTAACTGCATTGAGTCGATAATGGCAAATATATTTAAAAACCACATTATTGCTAAATTAGATTCTAATTCTTAACACATTTGTGTTGTGATTACAGATGCAAGCTAACATTAGGCCTGAAGGCGCGAAGTGGTGAGACAACCAGATTGCAAAATAAAATACTCGTTTAAATCTATATTTACATTTATTCACATGTAACTACTGATTTAGACGAGTACCGGTATTTGTTTTGCAATTTGGCTGGCTCAAGGCTACATATAAGTCAACAATTTAGACTATGTCCTAATTTTGTCATGATTAGCATTAATGCATCAGTATTAATGCTGCTCATTGAGAATATACACAATAACAAGAAATACGTTCTGTGGAACATGGTATCTGCCCCATAGCCGAGTTCACAAGTCCATGACTGCACTGTGCGCATAGTAACAGAATACCGTATCCTCTATTCTGTTGATGTCGTGATGTACATCTATTGCTTAAAAATATTAAGTGAATACTGAAAAGTCACTAGGTTGTTCAAACCGTTGCCGAGATATCGTAATTTTT
>Ga0209780_1004503_pt1 | contig 10741 bp, 5 predicted proteins | sample WorMetexBAHAMAS2_FD_187384 | JGI IMG/M metagenome (GOLD analysis project Ga0209780, IMG submission 187384) | Marine gutless worms symbiont microbial communities from Max Planck institute for Marine Microbiology, Germany - Inanidrilus exumae... | ecosystem: Host-associated > Annelida > Digestive...
GTTAATAAGCTTTTTTCGTCCCGCAGCCCCCTCTCCCGTGATTTACGCCCACGGTCCGCAGGTAAGGTTTTGTTATAAACTCGACAGCAGGTAACAACATTGTCGTCAATTTGTCGTCAATTTCCGGCCTCCTCCTGCATGTAGCCTGCGCCTTGGACGGAAAATAATGCAGAGACAAAGACAGGTGGACAAATGCTCATCACGCGCTAAATGTTTATTGGCAATGTGTATGCGGCCCTCGGCTAACAGGTGATATTACAGAATGCCAGTGCAAGAACCGGTAATAACCACCATCCCTGCGTATTTAAATTAACGCAAGTTTGACGCCAAGAAACCAATTTACATGACATTTGTACATCTTGCCCAATCACACTAAGTCCTGCACAATCGAATTTCACTCAGGTTATATATACTTCCTTTTTGAGAGACAGGGTGCAAAAGCTGGTATTAAATACGTCGAAATATTTGTCAACCTGCTGTACAATTTCGTTCGTTGATACACTAAACGGTAATTGCTTGAAATATGTTAAATATTTCATCAGAAAAACAAAGCACGTGAAATAATTTACAAGGAAGCAAATCCCGTTTTACTAAACAAAACGCAGCTCTTATTTCGATAGTGAAAGACAGAACTCAGACAAAAGCTTCGTACGCATTTTACTTTTAAGATCAAATTATTTTAAAGTAAATACTGAACACAACATAAAACTACTTCTGTCACAGAGACAGAAGAGAGATTCACTGATACGTCAGTACCTTATATCTGGCCAGCTCGAAGTCGGTAAATTCCGATGGTTTAAGTGACGCCAAAACGTCCGTCAGAGGGACTAAGTTGTCACGCGAGCGACTAGCTGACTTCTTATCAATCTGCGCAATAACCATCGTAACGGTCTCGTTTCGGCTGCATGCTTCTGTGTCAACAGGCCTATAGACAGGGTGGATAAATAAAAAATAAACCCCGTCTTTTTTACTCACATGTTACTAAAACTAAAGAAAAGAGAATAACAGTGATTTTACTGATATTTTGGTTATGTTCATATACCAGAGTATGTAATCAGATTGTTTCTACTGTTATAATTTTAAACATATTCTATGGTACACTAGCAGAATCCAGGGTGCCGTTGTCGTCTTGTACAGTGTATAAAATGACTCCGCTTTAAAAAAACCGTTGAAATCCACACCTCTGCCACTGTCTAGCAGGAAGCGTCTTAGCATTCCGATCTTTTTCTTCTCTCAAGTTTTCAGTTAGTTATTATATTTACTTATCAGCTTGGCGTTACGCTCAAATCTGACAAAGCAGGCTTTATTGACACACATTTAGCACAAGTTCTTAAAAAACCAGTAAAAATTCACTTTTTATTGTCACACCCTGTACATAATACAGGTCACCAAGGCGATTAGATTAAAAAATCAAATAGCACAATAAACTCCTTTTTGATTATGCTCAGTAAACCGATTATTTGCATTCTTTCTTCGTCACTCCTACGTTTTTATTTATTTAATATTACAATGGGACGGCGATGTGTGAAACAAATAAATAAACGAATGACGACAGTGATGGCGATAAACACAAACGACGTATAAAAAAGCCACGTGATCATGTTACTTACCAGTTTTAATAACGAAAATGCCGACTTCAACTTCTTTTCTAAAAACACGAACGCATGCAAATTTATTACTTTGTTTAGTACTTTAAAGTTTGTAACGTAAAAGTTAACTCTATTGTGATCGGATAGGACAAACTAACGCGTGCATTCATGTTATGTACGGAACGCTGGAAATTGAGGAAGAAGGATACGAGAAAGATAAAAATGTCGTGGGTAAGAAAAAATGTTACGAGTCTCTAGACTACAAAGTTTCAAGAGTGAAGACATTAGAACTAGGCTTCACCAAACAGAATCAATACGTGACAAAATTCAGCGAGAACGATTGAGATAGTTTGAACACTGTGAAAAACGGACATGCATGAATTGGTTACTAACCAGAGTGCCGCATTGCAATATCCAAGGAAGTCTTATAGACCACCAATAAAATATGAATGGATAACGTAAAGGAAGATTAGAAGGGTAAGGACATCATGGGCGCCAATAGGCACTTGCCCCTGAAGGCTGGAAAACTGAAAGCAGCCATATTTAAACGGTCTTGGTGTACTGACAGCAAAGTTTTTAGTTTTGCGCTTTCCAATGGCTTAAAATCAATCACTGAACGCATCGAATACAAGCTCTTCTCACTTACCTATGAAGTTCCCACAACCACCCAACCTCTGTACCTTCATAACCTTATCTCTGTTCAACGTCCTTGTAGTACTTGCTCTTCATCTATTGTTACTCTTGCTCGGCCACCTTCATCATCCTCTCTAAAAATAACTGATCGCACCTTTCGCTATGCTTCATCTCGTCTCTGAAATAAACTCTCTTCATCTCTTTGTGATCCTCATTCTGGTACCAGTTCCTCTATTTCCAACTCACCTATTCCTTCATCTATCATATCTTACTTTTTTGTTTCACCACTCTGCTCATCCATAACTCCTCTCTCTTTCACGCTCGGCTTAAAACCCACCGCTTACACAAATCCTTCCTCTCGTAGTTTCACTTCTTCCCCCGGACTGCCTTCATGGACTATCGTTTTTTTCTGAGCTACTCGGTTTTTATTTTTATTTTTCTTAATTTTATGTTTTTGGTGCCATGCGCTAGATTAAGCAGGCCCTCCTGTCACCTTTTGAGCGCACGTAAATATACCATATCGTATCGTATGGTATCGTATCGTATATTTTAGGTGTATAAATCCTTCAAAGCTTTCACCTTCAGGTGGCTTCGCCCCTGACCTTTTGACAACGGGTTCTGTCCCTGAACCCCGCTGGGGCTCCGCCCCCAGATCCCGTTATCGGTTCACGCTCCGCGCTTGCCATGTCCCTAGCTCCTGCCCCTCCCTGGAAAAATTGCTATGGGCACCCATGAGGGACATGGATATGAGAGTTGCGATAGAGATGATCCGGGCATGGAGAAATGGAGAAAAATCGCATACAGTGTACAGTATAATCAAACAGCGGCTATGGCCTATTACATTCAATTTAGCACCCCTATAACTATACAACGTTGTCACTTCCCGTAGCAAACTGAGTTTACAGTCATTGGATTTCATAACGGTCATTGTATTTTCCTATCACACTTTGGCATGAGTGCTACTGATGGCCTACGGATGAGTCCTCAGTTTACACGCTGTTAGCTAAGAAAACGGTTTTTATCGTTTATACCGCAGAACAGATAGAACACGACACTTAACAAGCAATTCTGTGTAAAGTCTGGAGTGCGTCAAGGCGGTATTCTGTCACCCATCCTGTTTAACCTTTCAATGATTTGCTTGATGATGTTGTAGCTAGAAACATTGGTGTTCATGTTGGTCCGACATATTTTGGGTGTGTCATGTATGCAGACGATATTGTCATTTTATCACCTTTTCTGGTTGATCTCCAATTAATGCTTGATGTTTGTACTGAATTTGGACGTACTCTTGATGTTATTTTTAATAGTAAAAAGTCTCTGTGTGTTATTGTTGTGAAGCTCCGTAATACAGATTTGCCTCCTATGTACAGTGTGTCTCGAAAAACGGCACTGCTTTGGCTTCCACGTAGGCCTACATTAACCGATTTTGATATTTTTTGGCAGAAATGTATTGTTCAATATAGCGAAATGATTAACACTGCACTGAGTCACCTTCTTTCGTCGCATTGTTGCAGTGGATTTGTCTACTGAGTGACGGCGACTCTTTCGAGCATAAAACACTGCGACGGCGAGTGATTTTATTAGCGGAATTGCGGACTGGCAGCGGACCGAAATGTTTTGATGCATACCGTACGCGTGTACGTCCGACGCTTGACGGTGTGAATGGAGACGGATTACCGGTGAAAGGTCGCTGACAAGTCTCTAGTCCCACCGGCCACCTTGCTCTCCACAACCCGAATTCCGGCCTTGCCACTGATGCACGCGTCATATGGATCATATGATAGTGGAAATTGGCTCTGCTGCCTGGAACACGGCGTTATGGTACCGCAGTGATGTGGCGGATACAGATGGTTCTATATGTAGCGTCACACCTACCATCTACCTGGCTGTTATTTCGTGTGCACAAAATGCATCCCGATTCTGTTGTACGCAGTGGAAGCCGGCCCTGTTAATCGCTCGCTTGAAAAATCGCTTCAGTTTCCTGTTACGAAAATTCTGATGAAAATTTTTAAAACTAGATCAAGCGATATTGTAACGGAATGTCAAAATTATTTCGGTTTTTACTCCACAGCTACTTTGATTAGAAAAAGGAAAGCTACGTTCCTGCACAAGCTTGTAAATTCGCACAATGAATTGTGCGAATTGTTCAGTCTTGTTGCTCAGGCAGAAATTAATAATCATCTCATATACTTTGCTTGTTGTCGCTTTATTGTGTGCTACTTGGCAGCTTCTGCCATCATCATCGTCATCATCATTTTCGTCACATTATGCTCGTTGCTCGGCTTCTTTATTCTGTTCTGTCTGTTCTATCTGTTCTGTCTTGTTTTGTTTTGCTACCTCTCGAGGTGAATAAAGTTGTTCAAAACAGCCATAAAACAGACGTTGTGGAGATTACTTTGTTATTTGAAGTAAGACTTTTGGTACCAGTATGAAAGGGGTACTAGGCCTAGTATGCAATATGTAACATCACATTACATAATCCGAACATTTGTTCCTAATTATCTGATTTTCGATTAAGCGACGGCATAACATATTTATTTATAGCCTACAATGGAATATTGTGTAGAATATCTTTTTCTAAACATTATGATTATTTTCTTTCTGTGTGTCTGCATCTTGTTGATTATATTCACCAGTGAGCTTCTTGCTTAGACGTTGCCTCTGGGCAATTCATGCTGGTATCACCTTCATCAACAAGGTTGTGTTTTTCACGGTTTGTTTGTTTATCAGTAGAACTAGTCGAAAAACACTGTGGATAAATATTCATTATTCGTCCCAAGATATGCTTCGCTTCGGGCGAATTATGGAAATCCCAAAAAACGTAAAAATTGCTCACAAAATTTCTAGGTCTTGCGACTTCAGGTCGTCATAGCTATACAATGATTACAAATCGCCTTAAATTTACTACCAAACTGATCCTTTACGGTGTGTCTAGTTTCCATTTTTTTACTGTTAAAATCAATTCAAAGTCTTTTCACTGGGATGTACGTTCCGCACAAGAAAGGTACCTACACAAATTTTCGGCAACGTCCAATGTCCGATATTGCGTATTAAAACCAATAGTACGCTGCAGTGCTGGTGCTGCCTGGCGAGGCGACCGATATATTGAAGGAAAGCAGACTGAATTGAAAAACTAAAAATAAATAACGCGGCAGATAACGCTGACATCACCCAGTCGCGGACACGTGACACTAGGCATCGTCAAATGCAAGAAGTAAACAGCTTGTGCACGGATAGCGGACCGCTTCGGGCGAATACTGTATTGGGTCATTTCACACAATGCAGCCTTTTAGTTATCTTTTAGAAATGTTAAGTCTTGAAAAAAATCCGTTGATTGAATTTCGGGCGTGTCCTATTCAGAACCCGATATCGGAATTCCTCGTGATCCCTTAGGAAATATGAAGACCTTAGTGGAAGAACGGCCTAACTGACGTTTTGTTGATTTTGAGAAAACGCGTGCTGAAGTTTTCCACCAAATAGCCTACATGCATTCTTTACTCTAGCAGTGCATAGTACAGGCATATTTTTGATACCGGTCTGCTCGTCTTGATGTCCTAAATGTGATAATGCAAAAATATATTTATTTTTGTTAACATTTGATCTAAATATGAAGAAAACACATGTTGGGTTGCTATTCCACATAAATTGAATGTTCACGTCCATTCCAGTTTCATAGGAAAACAGCATAACTCTAATTAATCAACAATGCTGCATAACATTGCCATTCATGGAAATACAAGTCTCCACTCTCCAGATGTCATTGAGATACCTAACTTCAGTTAGGCGCCTTTTCCATGCAAAACATGTTAAACGGAATTTGTATATCCGAACCTACATGGAATTAGGTGGTTATTGCATGCAACTGGTCGCTCAAATCAGCAAAACTAACTTGAATTAGGTTGTTATTGAAAAATCAACACCTCGTTTTAAGTGCAATATTGCCATTTTTTAAATATAAATCGATAGATCCAGGTTCGACGAACAGTTTTATGCAATTTCAGACAAGAACGACCTAACTCGAGTTAGGTCGTTCTTCCACTAAGGTCTTCATATGTGAAAATTAATATAGCGCTATTCGCTATATTGAAGTGTATCAGCATTTTAATACCGGCGACTTCATTGACTAACTTGACTTCAACGTCGTCACGCCATGCAGCAGTTCATCATTGTGAAATAAAATATAGGCGGAGGTTTAAAGCCTCTGAGTGGTTTCTAGTTAATAACTAAGCCTAATCAGTGTGCTAGTATGTATGTTCGTTTACTGTTTTGAACAACTTTATTCACTTTCAGAAGTAGTACAGAATAATGCAAAAATGTGTTATGCAATTTATTTCTGCTGTTCTTGTATAGCCTATGACCTGTTGCTTTTGCTAATTCTGTGGAGATCAACGGTGTGGTATAAACGGATAATTGGGATTTGGACTTGGATTCTCACGGTGCAAAGGTCATGGGTTCGACTACCGGGTACCGCCGTACAAAATTTATGTTACTACTAACTATATTACGCGGTTTGTTCATAAATATCTCCATCTGTCACATAGCGGTGTAATTTGGTATTAGCTAACGGAAGGCGATGTTCTGCAGTTGGGAAGGTTACCGCGGGCCTGGCGAAAAGTTGATGACTAACGTCATCTGCGGAGTGACACCCATGACATGAATCAACTTCGGAACAAAAGTCAGGATGGAGCATTCCATTCGTGGAGTGCAGAATCATTTTATCTTGTGAACAATTACATTTATAACATGCATTTTAATAAATTTACGCACTTTCCCGGCACTGGTGATTAGCATGTTACACACATCCGTCAACGCATCTCGCGCGCCTCTGTTACATCAACAGCAAAGCTACTCCCGCATAACGTCATGCTCTAAGAGAGACGCTGTGCGACCATAACGTCACACAATCGTGCGATGATGGCCATAGGGCAGACGTCAAACGAAACCTGACCCGAACGCATTACACATCCGTCAGCTGATGTGATCTTAGATGAATCGACCGCGGTCCGTCATATAGGCAAGAGTGGATGACCACCAGTAAGATGAATTTCAAAAAGTGGCGATCTATAGCTTTGATCGTCCTCACCATTACGTATCATTTTGCACTGTTTTAATAAGTATCGAATTCTCTGGTACACTTAATACATACGGTGAAGTGACGTCGCCGTAATCTATGGTCACAATACGTTCTCCATGTTGTAGGGCACGATGTCGTACTGTGCGAAGTTAACTGGTGAAGATTTGTCACGTTATTCAAATGAAATTGAATCAGTAGGTTTAATAACAGCTTACTGCTAGCATCAGGTCGGTGATCTGACTGTAAGTGCTGCAAATGTTTACATTTCCTTGCCCAATACATCATGGCGACAAGAACAGCTGGGATAGATAGCTGGCACAGTGCAAGAGGCAGGATGGTTCTTTCTATTCGTGGATAAACGTATGGTTAGCAGGTGAAACTGTGTGATCCGCCTCACATGCCATTCCTGAGCGCATTAGAGGTGGTTACGACGATGCGCTGTACAAATCGAAGTATACTTTACACAGATAGGGATGAAGAAATCGCGTCACTGTCACAATATGCATAAAGTGTTTCGCCGCATCGTAAATTCACACGCCGACGTGGTTCTGAACGCAGCATCTTGTTCAACAGTCGCACAAAAAGAGAAAGTCACGTCCGCTTCTGCATCACTTGATGCCTTCAAGCGATGTCATCAGTCTCATCACCCGGCTTACGGTCACATCATCGACAGCGCGCCGCTTCAGAACACGCAACACGTCCAGCAGACAATTTTTACAACGCCGCGTTCACATCCTAAAACGGGCACTTTAGAATTTAGATGAACTATTGCAACTCATCCGAGAAGAGCACAGCTCGCTTGAGTGACGGTTTGTCGTTTCCATTTCTGTAAATGGCTCCAGTGATTAAATTTCGTGATGTAAGTTGTTAACATAAACTGGGAGAAGCTGATGCGGCGACCATTTGCAATGTCTGGTAGCCTATCTTAACGCGCATATGCGGTATGCCATGCATAAGCCGCTATATGCGACACCCTTCTGTCTGTCCATCCGTCTGTCTCTCACATGCCTGTATTATTTCAAACCGGCTGAATATGACACGATCATCAAGCAATCAACACCAAAGAAGTTCTGTCGCTACAGACTTCGATGAAAATTAAACAGGGGCCACCCACATGAGGGAATGGCTGAAGCGACAGTCGCCAAATACTGTATATATACTGAAGATATCAGGTGTCAGCCTTGAGATGACATACTACCCGCAAATGGGCGTAATTGTGTTCATGGAATCATGTGACCCGATTTTTAAATTTTGGTCCCAATCAAGTGCACAGCATCACCGCGCTTGGAGTCGTGCTTAACGACAAGCAGACTGAAACAGACACTTCAATTCACTCCTCACTAGGCTAGTTGCAATGGAAGACTAATAGGTAAGGTCACTTTTACTGTTAGAAACCTTTCTTTCTCACACACCTTGGGAAATACAGCATGTGTTGTCTACAATATGTTTACACGTGAATCGAAAAGCGCACGTGGCTTGTAATTCCAACTACCTTTTCGAAAACCAAGTACTTCTCAAGATCACAGCCAGTTACATACACAGTAAGTGTGGTAATATCTCGGAAACAGTGCCAGATAAAGTCGTTGTTACTACGGACCACTAATAGGAAGTGATGTCCTATCGAATAGAGGCAATTCCGATTACCTCGAGTCACCTTCAAGGTTATTCCCTACTGCAAGCCTTCGAAATGTGATTTTTCATACAGCCGTGAAGCATTTGACAAGATTTTCACCGACACAGTGCGTCGCGTGGTCCCTCTGCGATTGCTGTGCGTCTTGGTTTAACTAAGGTATCGAAATTGATAGAAGAATTTCTCACGGTAACAGGCAGTCACGTACGCTTTAAAAGTAATATTTCGAAAACGGTGGAAATAGTGATGCTATTACAGACAACTAATGAAAAGTGATACTATGGCCTACCAAACAGCACCACTGTTGATAAACTTGAATGACGTCCGAGATCATTCGCCGATTGCAAGAGTTTTCAAATGGGACTTTTCGGCTTGTATGCAAGCAGTAGTAAAGGTTTCAACTGACAAAGAGCGTCTAGCGAGCTCTCTGTCACGGCTGAGTCTCCTGTGAGCTGTTGTTTTTGCGACGACGGCGGACGCGTGCGTGTTGTAAATCGGTTTAGCCGTAATCGTCGAGAGACGTCACGACCGGACAGTCACCTGCCTCAGCAGCTGCAGGTGCGAACGCTGACAATGACTGATGAAGCAGCTCAAAACGTTTCCGCATATATACCACCATGTGCACTACTTGCACGTCAGTGCGAGACGGAATATGACGAGTCAAATGTCGACAAATGTGGCAGCTATCGAATATGGCACCATTACCAATGACCTTTAGTTATCTGAAAGGTCACTTTTTGATCTCTGAAGCACTTCTTTCTCACACACCTAGGAAAATACAGCGTGTGTAACTTGTCTACAATGTTTATACATGAATCGGAAAGCGGACTATTGCCGGACCGTTTTTGGTATCCAAACATACCGATAGGCAAGGTGTGGATATATCATTTACTGTTTGTTTGTGGGTTTGTTTTGTGTGTTTGTTTTGTGTGTGTGTGTTGGTACGGTTCCGGATTTCTCCGCCGACGATAAAGCTAGCGGCGGAAATTTTGCACGGCGGTTCATCGGCGTCCAAGGAAGGAAGTCACAATTTTTTGTGAAGTTTGCTTCCCCAGAAAAGCAGATAAGCAAAGTCGGACGAATCGGCCAGCACGCTTGTGAACTTTAGAAAAATTCAAAATAGCCGCCGAATGTTTATGCATACCATAAAAAGTAATGTTTTACAGGAAACTCAACAACAAACTTAACAACATTCAGATTATACATATCAAAACATACCACGGTAAACATTTAGTTAATTTCTGCACAATAATGACATAAAGTACAGAATGTGGATAATGTTATTTGACGACGAACCCTGTCACGTTTACGTAACGAACAACTTCGTCAGTAGTGTTATATTGAGGTCCTCGCGACATACGACTCTTATTGGCCGAAGCACGCACGTAGCCATGCCCACTGAACGGGATTGGCCGGCAACGACGTGATTGACGTGTACCGACACGTACCGCGCAACAGCGCAACGCAAACGACCAATATGTTATCAGAAGCGGCGCGCAATCCATCACTTTCGGTAACGCCTTTAATAACAACGGCAGTATCGTCGCTACCGGCGGTTCGCCCGGGGCCGATAACGCAATCTGCGGCGCGCCTACGCCGTATCGGCGCCGGCGCCGTATGCCCGAATCGGGAAACGCGCGCTCGCCGCGTAATTTATCAATTTCGTTTACGCCTAAAATAACAAGGCGTTCAGATTTGGAAAGTTAACCTCGGGGCGAACGACAGCGCGGTTTGATTGATTGCTCTCGCACCTGGAATGACTAAGAATGGAACGCTGCCAACGTGACGCAGAATCGCCCCCGGAATATATAAACT
>Ga0209780_1004504_pt1 | contig 10741 bp, 7 predicted proteins | sample WorMetexBAHAMAS2_FD_187384 | JGI IMG/M metagenome (GOLD analysis project Ga0209780, IMG submission 187384) | Marine gutless worms symbiont microbial communities from Max Planck institute for Marine Microbiology, Germany - Inanidrilus exumae... | ecosystem: Host-associated > Annelida > Digestive...
CCGCGGTGGCGGTGAAAGTCTGGTGGTCGTAACAACACTAGGTGCACTAAGTGAGACCGTCGCGACGGTCTTACTAAGAACAGTGCCTAGACTGTTCACGTGTCAGCGTTGCATTTTAATTCTGGTAAACAACTAAATATCGGAATTGGAATCGGACATCGGAATTTTTTCGCCTAAATATCAGAACATCAGACATAGTCCGTTTTACCCAAATCGGCCATTCTGTACTTTATAGTGTCCATAAACCGGTTGTCTGTGTGCGTGTGTAGGTATCACACCGGCTGTAACAAATGAAGTTGGCCTGAACATCACTCCGGACTCGTACGACATAGGAATGTTGCCGCGCAATACACGTGTCAACGCGCACCGAACGAAAACGGTGAGAGATCGCCGAAACCGTTCCAACAATGCTGCTAACATTGCAGTGCCCAATGATCGTGCTGGCAGCATTCGACCCGGCGACCGCGACCTGCAATACGAGTCTGTTTGATGTTCTTAGTCCGTTACGTATAAACATGTGTTGTTTTATTTTTGTGCCATGTGTCCTCAAAGGTTATCGTCCAGAACAGCTGGAGGAAGAACCGAAGGAGAATCAGCTAATCCATGTTCACTTGGAAAATGAATATGATGATACCTGACACTGTTGGTTGTATGCTGGATGTATGGCACTGGAGGGACGATATATAGGGATGGGCATCCCTACCATTAGGAGTCAGAGTCAGTGGTTGAAGGTGAAGTCATCTGAGTGCTTCCTCTGGTTGGCTTCAGTTCATGAAGGATTAATCGATTGATTGAAGGTTTTGTTTCACCTGACACAAACTAGGTCATTTCGGAGTGGTTCTTCCCAGCCAGTCACTTTGCTTAGTACTGAAAAACTAAATCTAACACAGCGAATGCAAACATGCATCCACAACAAAGTATACTATAACAAAATAGACACACAAAAAAACTATATGCAGTTTTGATTGCTTCTTAAAACTTCTGGCCTGGAAACGGAATGGTCCTATTAGTAAGGAAGTAAATAAGTAAGGAAGTATTTAAGTAATAAATGAGTAAGTAAGTAGACGATTCATATAGTGCCGGAATTCAACAAATGGATCCGGGCACACTACAGACCCGGAGCCTGTATGGAGCGTTGGCCTCAGGAAGGACATCCTTTTGCACCCTCAGGATGAATGAGACAACTGGCTGACCAGGATTCACCTGGAAGATGGCTATTGAATTGACAGGTGTGCAGTTGGGCATCAGGAATGGCATCCAGTTCGTTAAGAATACCACAGTGCACCACTTTTGTCTCTGTAATGAAAAGGTAAAGGTAAGATTCTTAAATAGCACTACTTACACGGTAAATAACCTGTCCAACCGTGCTTCACAATTTTGGAAGTGACAGTTGATTGGCAAGAACCATTGGTGCTGCAGCACAAATGCGGCCATCCATTGCACACGTTAATGGACAATTGGACCCGTGACTGCAGCCAGCAAACACACCACCGCCCCAATCAACCACACCAGGCCTTCACCTTGTAACCATTCACCAGATGGTGCCACCCGAGCGATGTAGCAGACATCCGATTACAGCTTACTACTCATTTATTGACCTCGAAAGGATGAAAGGCTGAGTTGGCCTAGTTGGCTGATCTGTAGCGGATAGTTTACCCACATAAATGGACACCCAGCAGCTGCAGGTCGAGTGCAGGACAGGGAAAGTTCGCCGGCCAAAGACCGTTTTACCACTGTGCCACACAACCAACTTTGGCCATTTTCTAGGCGAACCTTAGTGAGCTAGTTCCCTTTTGGTTTTGTTCCCGCACTTGTTGTGGAAGAGAACCTTTGGAGAAAATGGCAATGACATTTACAGGCTGGATGACCTTCCTGTCTCCGAACCAGCAGGATCACTGAAGGAAACAAACAGTCCAAGGTCTTACTCTTTAGTGAAATTGTAAATTGCTTATTCTGTCAACACAAGCACATGTTTGCTATTTTTGTGGTCAGCTTATTACTGGCCCGCCTACACGTAGTGTAGGAGGGCCAGACTAGTGATGGTCGCTGGCGTCTGTCGTCTGTCATTGTCTATAACACTGGCGTATATGTAACGTAACTCACCAGTGGGCAGCACGCGATGGTGGGCCAGTAGTGTTACGTTCCGTTAGGGCGACACCTTGTATTTTAAAGGCTTTAGCCGCGTATGTTGCAAGTTAATTTCACTAAAAGCCATTTCTTTGCATGCACAGTAAATATGTGGCCAAAATATTACACAGTTTTGAGCAATGAGCAAGTTTGCTGTGAATGCTTTGAGACTGTTGGCTAGCTGACAGAGAAGACATGCTGTCTGTAAATAATCTGTGCCATTTATCCTGAAAGGTTGTTTTCTGGAACTTGGGAAAGAAGAAAACTGAGAGGGAACGGTCACTGGGAAAAATGCCATTAAGACGGAATTGGAGGTGATGGTAGTTAAGTAAATACTGCTGTTGTCGTCAGTGTTATTTTTGTTGTTATTTTTGTGTGATTTCAGGACGATATTTACCGGCGTGAAGCGTCACACGTACATCGATCCCGATTACTCGTACACTGATGCGGAGGCGAAGTCGATTCAGCAGCACAAACAGACATACATCGACTTCATTGAAACGCTTCGTTCAAAGCGACTGAGTCACCTGGCTGCAATGTGCGTTCGTGTGCAAACGCGTCAGATAAGCTTCGATTTTCATTGTCAAATATGGTCCTTTTGGCTAACCAGCTGCCGCTTATGTAACGAGCTATTTTCGTGAAAAAACAGGTGTATTTTTAGTGATGCAGTTGCGTCTGTTGTCGCAGCAACCGTCGTGAAAAATGAGCCCCTTTGTTGTTCATCACAAGCCTCAGCTGTTGCAGATGAACTATGTGATGCTGCATGTCAGAGATGACTGGATACTCAGCGTGATGAACATGCGATGGTTGAACTAAGTTGACAGCACTTGCAACAGTCAACATGCTGTGGCTAATGAGTAGTTCGGCTAAATTCAGACAAGATTCGAGAAGGAAATACCCTTATTCACTGATTCCCTTATGACATAGTGTATGATAAGCCAAATGTATTCACTGTGTCAAAAACCATCTTAAACCATTTATCTGTTCTGTCAGAACACAGGCTCGTGACAGACAGACACCAAGGCATGTCATATACCATGCTATTCCTATACGTTAGTGATGAAAAACAGCTTTAGATGGCTGACCGACAGGCACTGACTACCGACTAGCTACAGTTATGTATTATATATTGCGTCACTGTACTGTGGTTTTCAGATATCATTACACTGTTTGTCTAGCAGTAAGCAAAATGTAACGGTCCGGCGTCCGTCCTTCCGTCCATCTGTCACTCTGTCCTGTCTTTTTCTTTAATTTTAATGTAAAGCATACGACACATACTCAACGTGACTCACCGGGGGGGGGGGGGCAGCACGTGACACGGCCAGCTTACATACATTTCCATCCGAGTACTACGAGGACGGACGGACTTGTTTAACGAGCCTTTCTGAAGTTACTGCAGTTTGGAGCAGCCACGGAAGTGAACATTTGGAAATAGATGTAACACGCTGTTACAGCCTGGTGCCGTTCCTGTTCCTGCCCAGTTAGCAGCCTGTCAGAGCAGTGAAAGAAACTCAAGAACTGATGTCAACCGGGGACCGTTACCCACACTGGACGTCAGCCTTTTCTGATCAACCAACAGTTGGAAGGAAGGGGACACTGCACTTTTCCCAAATCAGCTATATACTTACTGCTTGCACGCTAAATAGCGGTGTGCGGACAACTCCCATCAAACTGTTTGTTGTTCATTGTAGCGATCACAAGCGACATGACAACTTCATCGACATTGGCATTTGCCCTGAGACGAGCATCAAGCCTCGTAAACTTCAACTTGCTGATATGGATGACACCGTTGAAGGTGGCGTTATCTCTGTCAGTCTTGCTGCTGAGCTCTTTTGGTTTTTATGTCAACTCTTTGACAGCATATTACACAGCCAGCATATGTACATTGTAATGTGTAATGGAATTCGGACACCTCACAGTGACATTTTAGCTGTCAGGATTTAGTGGATGGTGTCTAGAAAATGATTCCCATGGTTGATATCATGCAACCACATAACAGTTTTGCATCAGTCGGCATTTAGGAGCAGTGTGGTTCGAGTGGAACCCGATTGTTGAACTGGTATGTGTGTGTGTGTGTGTCTGTGTGTATGCAATTGTGCTGTTTCTGTGGAGAAACAGAATGTAAACGTAAAGAGTTTATTTACTTGTAATCTGAGTACTGAATGCACTAGTATGGACCATGGTGTGAAGGCCTAATGTGGCTGATTGCGAATTGATACGAATGTGAACTGCAGTGCAAGTCCAGTTATCTGTTAATGTCGGCAGTGATGCTGTCGTTGGCTGTTGCTAGTCGGCTGCCACTTGTACTGCTGCTCACAACTAATGGTGCTGTAGCAATGCCGAAACCTTTATCTGTGAGTCTGTAGTTAGCTCATTTAAGCTGTGAGTACACGTTGTAGACGTGGAACCTGTTAACCCTTGCAAGCTGTTGACCACCAGCGAACTGCAGCAGAAATCTTTTCTCTCATCACAGCAGGTATGTCGGCTTTTGAATGTCTGAACTTTACAAAATCAAAATTTACTGTCCCGTTACATCATTGTTTACTGTGCTTTTATTTTGTTGGTCTGTCTTCTGCAAATTATGCTTGTATGTGTGTGTGTGTGTGTGTGTGTGTGTGTGCATATGCACATTTACGTGCGTGACAGTGTACGCAGCACTTTTGTTTATCCATTGAAAAATATAAATACACCGCAGGGTACTGTGAAAAGTTTCATCAGGTTGACACAAAAACTGTATTAATTACTCTAATACAACCAAAAATAGCATACTGTTTATCAATGTTTCGGCTATATGTCGGAAGCCTTCATCAGGATTGACTTCCGGTGTTGGTCATCAGTATGTAAAAGCTTGTCCCATACGTGGCTCAATTGGTAGCTCCCCTCGTCTCGATTCATGTTGTTGGTCTTCCTGATCCATATGGCCTCCCTTATGAATCTGCCAGCTTTGTCTGATTTACTGCAGGGCATTCCTCTGTCTTATTCCTTACATTCCTTTACTAGAAAATTATTCCTTCTTCAGTTGGCAGAGCAGTTTTAGTGAAGCACCATTTCTTGGATGTTTGTGTATGTCACTGTGATGTAATGTACTGGTAAGTTTGATTGACATTTTGAAGAAATTGCTGATGTCTAGACGAGAGATGGTTTGAACGCAGTTCCGACAACAGCAAAGGAGAAAGAAGATTGTAAGAAGATTCTGACGCCTTTGCAGCTGCACCTGATCACTATTGGTCAGTGTTCTAACAAGTACTTTTTCGCCAAGTCCACAAATACATGAAGCTCCGGTACGAGTATCTTATTTCAAGACCAGTATAAGTACATTGATACAATGTTGTCGATGTTTGTTTAATTGCTTCTTTTGTGTTTCAGGTCCAACATCTCTGAACTTTGGCGAGGTGTGTGTGAGATCAACCAGTCAAAAGGAAATCAGCATCATCAACAATCTTGACGTGTTTGTTCACGTTGTTATTAAGGTATGCTACTCTTACAAGTTTTTATGCATCCATTATAACTTTGCTGCCATAAGTGGTGTGGAAGTATTGTGATGAGTATGTCTGTGTGTTTTTTACAGGCCTGAGTCAAGACTCGAACGAAAATTCCTTTATAGTAGAGAAGTTTTAAATGTTATGCCATCTAAGAGCAGTTGTCCTGCATTTGGATGCAAGATTGTCGGTTGGTTGTGCATCATGGGTAAACTGCGCTGGTCATGAGTTATGAGAGTGAGCAAATGATGTGCTTAGATCGACTGCGAAGAACTGCGTCACACGAGTCCTTTGTCGCATGTCATTCCACCGACGTCTCGCACCATCGTACCTGTTGTCTTTGAATCTACAACTAAAGGACGATTTCAAAGGTTCTGTGTGTTTTGTTCTTTGCAGTTTTCGTTGCCGATTTTGATCAATTACTTTTGCAATTACTGATTAAAAACTGTAGCTGCCTGTGTAGCTTTGATGTTTGAAATTGTACTGATTTCGCAGGTTGTCTGACATGATTCCTCCATTCAGTCTCAGAACACTTAGTGGAATTTTATTTTCATTTATCATATTCTGTTGACATCCGCTTACCAATGAAATGTTTGAAAGAGCAGTAATAGTAATAGTTGAGATGTACTTAGTGGAACTGGTAATGGTGATATCGCAGCCTAGTGAAGGAATGTGGGAACATCATGGGCATGCTATGGGCATCTGGCAGTGAGAGAAAGGTTGTGATTTACATCAGCATTAACTCTTTAATGGATACAGAAATCCTTACAGCGCCGTGTCATCTTGGAGCATTATTACTGGCCCGCCTACACATAGTGTAGGGGGGGCCAGTATTATTTTGCTCTCTGGCGTCTGTCGTCGTCTGTCGTCGTAACACTCCATGGCAGCGCAACGTAACTCACCAGGGGGCAGCACGTGACGGCGGGCCAGTAGTGTTACTTCCCGTTAGGGCGACACCTTGCTATGATTGGCACACTGATCGTTGCTGTTATTACGATGAGGAGTAGAGTAGCAGTGGAGATTAGTCTCCAGATAGCTGTACTAAACATGACAGCCAGTGTACGATATCTTTGTTATTCCATTCAAAAACGTAAGATAAAGGGTGCCATTCTCCTAGTGGAGCATAGTTGGGGTTCTCATTTCCTGGAGCCCGTAGGTAGTTAGACCACGAAAGTTTGTAACGCATCGTTATAGTGTGATGCCAGACTTAACGGTTACCTTCCCAGCCACAGAGCATCACTGCTGTACAAACTTATACTGCTTGGTGACATGGGCACAGGTGCGTGAACAGCTGGCACTGAGTTGTTGCACAGTCACGCTCCGACCATGAGTTGAACCCGCGACCTCAGTGTTGATCATCATGTCCATCACCGAGCCAGTTAACTGTAACTATTACTACACTGCAGAGGGTCGGAGGAGTGCACACTCGCCATGGTCTCCTTGTGTAATTTTGAAAAATATTACGAGAAATTGATAATTGCATATTCGTAAGTCACTTTTAGTGGATAGTGCAATCCACTGCAACGAATGAACGATTAACCCTTTAACCGCCATATCAAAAGCAGTCCAAGCGCCAGAAGGTTACAGTCCAAAACAATGAATACACTGTAGATAAAATATTCCTATCGCCATACAACAATGCAAACAAGGGGTGTTCCGCCAGATATATTTGGCAGACGTGGCATATGGAATTTTTTTACTGTGCCAGATATATCCGGCACGCTGGGCGGTGAAGCGGTTAAACTAAAGTGTACAGAATACTGTGCTGGCACTCTGCAGTTGTGGGAAGGACAGAGAGATGAGATGGGTCTTCAGACGTGCTCTGAAGACTGTTAGTGGGTATGCTGAGGTGACTTGCTGAGGCAGACTGTTCCAGGCACGTGGCAGCATCTGAAATGCCCAGTCACTGACCAAGGACAGGCAGAAAGGTGGACAGTCAGTGATGGTGATGCAGCCGATCGATCTGATAGTAGACTCTGACGTGCTTCAGAGTTCACCATCAGGTGGAGTTCATCAGTGAGATAGACAGTTGCCAGTGTGTGCAGGCATTTGTATGGAAGCACAGCCAGCTAGAATTTGATCCGCTGTGGAGCTTTCAGCCAGAGATGTTGATGGAGCAGGGAGCGACATGTTCATGTCTCGAAGACATGTAGATCAGCTGAGCAGCAGATAGACACATTGAATTTTAGAAGGGGCGGCTAGCCTCCTGTTAATAATTGTAAATACAACACTGCCAGGGCAGTAAAAAGGTGAAGAGTTGAGTTGAAAACTGAGGTGATATGTTTGCAGGTCCATCGAGTACATGGTGAACGGCTTCTATCGCAATCACTTCACTGTGTTTGCAGACGTTGTCAACGTCCGTCTTCAGTTGTCGACTCATCACCTGGACATCGAGTCCTCAGCTGGACTGCCTCCAGACAGCAGTGAGTGCCTTGACCACTGTAATACAGTGTGCAGATTGAAAGTGATTATGGCATTCTTCTTACTTAACTTGGTTGGCTGCATTGCACAGTGGTAGAACGCTGGTCTTTGACCGGCGAACTTTCCATGTCAAACGCTTGACCTGCAGTTGACGGGTGACCACTTATGTGGGTAAGCCGTCCGCTATAGATCAGCCAACTAGGACAACTCAGCCTTTCATCCTTTCGTGGTCGATAAATTGTGTAGTGAGCTACGTTACTGGATGTGTGCTGGTCGCGCCGTCTGATGAATGTTCACGAGGTTAAGCCGGTGCGGTTGAATAGCCGCTGTGTGCCATAATGTGGCAGCAATTTAGCCGTGCTTAACCCTTATGTGGCGGATGTTTGTGCTGTGTTGACTGCGTGGTTTGTCTGCAGTTAAATAAACGAAGATTATTATTATTATTTTATTTTTTTACAACAGCAATGTCTGTTGCATAGGAGCTTTTTGCTTTTGAGGTAAAAGCCAGTGATTCAGCTAGAGTGTACCCCATGTTGGCTGGCTGGCCAGTGTCCTATTACAGGAACACCTCTGAAAGTTTTCCCTGCGAAATTCTAATGGCTAAAAGTCACCCTACCCCCACAGAGACATTACGGATAACAATTGTCCCTTACCTGAGTTAACAGTCGTTGCCTTTAATTGACTTGTCCAGTGTGTCTGCATTCCTGGTATCAGGGCCACTTATGCAGAACTCACCATTTCTTCACTGTCATTGACCGTGACCATTGACCATTGGAACAGGTGAAACATTTAAATTTTGGGAGCCCAACCATATCTCTGGAACGGCTGAAGCTAGAGTTGTCAAATTTTATACACGGGTAGGCTATGTTAATTGTTAGCCTTATGATGACAAACTACCCCCCTAATCATGTGAACCATTTTTAAATTTTTGGGTCCCAGTCTTATCAGACAACTACTCACACATGATTACATGCACATTCTTTGCCTTCCATTTTTATGAAGTGCATGAACAAGGTCTATGGAAAATTTTTTCTGGATTAATATAATCAAGTTGCCAGTTTTTAGGTCGACACCTCAGAGTCGACCTAATAACATTAGTGGGTCTCGAATGTCTGTCCGTACATCCGTCCGTCCACAAAAAGTTTCTTCGATTTCAATGAAATTTGGTGTGTAGGTAGAGGTCGATGAGTGATGCATGACGGTATGCAGTATGACCCGATCCAAGGTCAAGGTAAAGGTCACGAGCCCTTGAAAGTCTTAAATTCGGCCATTTTCAAAGGCTATCTCCTTCCATATTTACAATGGGGGCTGGCAAATGACCACGGATTCTTAAATTAGGACACAATATCAGTTCAATATACAATATAGCTTATCGGGGCCGGATTTTTTATTTTTGTCCGAGTTTTTGTGTCCAGTGACTTTGAAGTTGGCATTAAGTAGGAGTTGACCGTCAGTCCCGTATGGGGCTAATATTTTATCATATATTTTTGACCCTTTGCAAACACTGACAAATCACGTTCTGCACAGGTGTATCCTTGCCTGTGATTGGTTGATGTTAGGTATGCGTGGAGTGGTGTTGTTACGCAATCATATGAATTTTGCAACGGATTTCTCATGGAATCCAGTCCTTGGTGAACGAGGAACGGCGTTCTCCATACGACCTGCTGCAGGTGCTGTTAATAGCTAGTGGTGTGCGTGCATAATGTATTTAACAGTAGAAAAATTCTAGTTAATGGCACGTCACTTTTGTTCATGTTTTTGCTGAAATCTAGTAATCTTGATATTCTGACCATGGTGACTTGCGGCTGAAATGGCCGCAGTGTGTGCTGTGTCGGAACAGGGGTGTAGGGGCAGGTCTGATACCGTGGGCGGGAGGCGCCCTGGATGCTTCTTTTGCGTTTTACCTAAGAGAAGCATTCCAAAGCCAGACCCACACAGAAAAGATATTATGCAACGAGAGTCGTTTGGCACCGATATGTTATAGGAACTGATGATCAGCAAATCACAAGATGTCACATTGAACTGATAAATAGGTCTTGTGGTGGTTGGTTAGTTTCCACTATGTTGTAGATGCTAGCGTAATAATTTAAATGAGCCTCCCTTATCTTTTCCATTTTCGGTCGTCGCTGAACAAAAAAGGCAATGAGGTAAGGAGGTTACTGTATCGTCCACCATCCTTGACCTGGTGGAACTAAATCTTCAACCAAGACCTTGTTCCTGACATAGCCTATTTTTATGCTCAAAGGGGACCAACATGTGCCAGAACAGTTACCGGCCACTGTGGCTGTTTTACTGACAACGTTAGTGGTGCAGATAGAGCAATGGGCCAGGTAAGTTTGTGTGTGTGTGTGGTTATGTTTGGGCAATAAATAGTGAACTAAATTTTTTATTGACGTACATATACTAGGTATGCTGGTTTGCCTTGGTGCTTCCAAGGTCAAGTGCAGAGGTCAAGATTGTATGTAATAGTTCAGGGTCAGAGGAGGAAATATTGCTAAAGTGCTTGGTGTGACCATGAATGATATGGCTTTTAAAGTTATTTATACTTACTTACTTACTTACTTACTTTCTGTGGTTCTGGGGCCGGTGTGTGGAGTTGTTGGTGGTACTGTGTTGAAGGTACTATGGATGGGTTGTCGGAGCTCTGCTGTGAGGTGGTGTTTCATCCATCATACCTTGCACCGCTTGATGGACAGTTTGCACTACAGGTTCAC
>Ga0209780_1004505_pt1 | contig 10740 bp, 7 predicted proteins | sample WorMetexBAHAMAS2_FD_187384 | JGI IMG/M metagenome (GOLD analysis project Ga0209780, IMG submission 187384) | Marine gutless worms symbiont microbial communities from Max Planck institute for Marine Microbiology, Germany - Inanidrilus exumae... | ecosystem: Host-associated > Annelida > Digestive...
GGATTACAGAAAACAATAATTGGATGCGATTTCCTGTATTTTGTTGTAGGTATAGACTAACAGTAGTGACATCAAAAATCCGGATCCGGCTCCGGCCGGATATTAGGTGCCGGGTATCCGAATCCGGTATCCGGCTAAAAATCAATATCCGTCCATCCCTAATATGAAGCCTTATGAGATATTGAAACTGAAGGACTTCTGAAGGTCACAGGCATCCATATACCTTGAAAGATTGGTATTATTTCAGAAACGGTGCATGATAGAGACGTTGTTACTATAGACCTCCAATAGGAAGTAATATTTACTTTATTGAATCATGACTTCGGTGACCTTTAATGTCATACACCTATTGCAAGCCTTTTCATTGTAACAGTTCACATCATCTCAAGTGACATAGCATGCTGTGTGGTCTCTCGGCAATAGCTGAGCTTCTTTTTAGATGAATGGCTAAGTCTGCTGTCAATTGAGGTGCCGCATACTGGCGACAGTCGACCGCGGCAGTGAGCAGGGTGGTCTCCTGATGGGCGTGTGCATCCCAAATTATGCTTATTGGAGATGACAATATCTGAAAAGACCAAGGCCGCGTAGAGTGCGTTTAACAAAATATACCTCAGCAGTCACCGATTCTGAATCCAGATAATTGAGCTGCCAGAAGTTACATGCAGCATATTATAGTACTGTGCCTCTTGCAGGAGAAACTGATGTGCATTTGTTCAGACACGGTCGCCGAGACCCCCACCAGTGTAACTTCTCCCCATTGATGCCACTGCACTTGGGAATGCAGACAATCCTTTGTAGGCCTCGTCACTGCTAAACACGGCTATTTTAATCATTTTTTATACTTAGGGCATCATGTTGATGACGAGTGGAATTATCACATCACCATATTTTTTATAGAAGCAGTTTGGTGCTAATTAATCCACTCATTAACCTATGAAGTTTAGTAAAGCATTTTCACTAACCTATATTGAATGTGCGACTCCCAATTACGCAGTCATTACATGGCAGCGTGACTAGGTCTATGCACTTCTGTGAGACATAATTCATCAGATTTATCTCCACAAAGTACTACTTTGTGGAGATGAATCTGAAAGTAGGCATTTGGATGCATCTTAAAACAGCTAGTTACGGCAATAAAACTTAGCTTTTGGCAACAGTTTATGCAAAAAACCTCGGTTTTAGATATGGTAACAATGCTGTGTCTGTGCAGGTTGCAGATGATGAATATGAAGGACTCTATACAGTGACCATAGAGCATAGTTTTGACTCCGGTAATTGAAGCATACTGCTGTACACACATATTCTGCTGTTCTATAGGGCATTTGTATTCTAAGATACAAAATTTTAGTGTAAATTATTGCGTTCTAGATTCTTTTTTATTTTTTAACGACTTATATATTTTGCAGAACTGTAACTCATTCTGTTTTATATTTATCCGACTTGCTGGCTAACAGTTGATACAGTGTTACTGCATTTGACATAAGGGTCAGAGTTCAACAATAGAGGCATTGTGGCAGTTCGATCGCTAAAGTCTGGCTCTGGAGAATTCTTACAAGATGCTCCACTAATGGATGAGCAAATCTCACGGCTCCAGGTTAGTCTTAACACTGCGTCATATTGTTGTATTGCTTGTAATAATATCAGTAGCACAGACAGACCATGATAACGTAATTTCATCGATAAAGATGGTGAATGCCTTGTTATGTTAGCTCAGCGACAGAGTCGAACTAATAAAGCCGGTCTCAAATGTCCACATGTGCGTACATACGTCCATTCACAAAAAGTTTCTTCGATTTCAATGACATTTGGCAAATAGGTAGATGTCGTTCAGTGATGCACGATGGTACGCAGTACGACCTGATCCAAGGTCAAGGTCCCGAGCCCTTCAAAGTTGGAAATCCAGCCTTTTTAAAAAGCTATCTCCTCCGCCATTTACAATGGGAGCTGGAAACTGACCATGGATTCTTAAACTAGGGCACAATATCTAAATTTGATTAGGCCATATTTTTGATATTTGGCCTACGGTAGTTTTTGTGTCACGTGACTTTGAAGTTAGCAGAATCGTCAGTTATGAAGAGTCGACCGTCAGTCTTGTACCGGGCTAATTTTCAAATTTTGTCTGTCACTGGTTTTGATTTCCATCGACAAAGTTACTCTCTGTCAGGCCCGGTCAGTACTGGATGAGTGACCATCTTCAGGTGGGCAAACCATCTGGATATTATACCAGCCACTCAGCTCAACTCAGCCTGACCATGGGTGGGCACATTGATTTCCAGCAGAAGCTGGGATGTACATGGGCACAAAACGCGATGCAATAGTTTTGTCTCCATGATCTCACAGAAGCGGCAATCAACACCACAGTATGACCCTTTAATGTGATTTAACTTAACGGTAACGGAAACGGATCCATTCCATTAATAGATAGAATTTAATTTAATTTAGGTTAACAAAAACAGAAAAAAAGAAAAACCGAGTACAAAATGGAAACGGAAAAATTAACAACTGAAACTGAATAAATGTTAGTTTAGTTTTTGTTGTACAACTATCGCCAACATTGTACGACAAGACTCTGTGTACATGAAGTAGACAGATGCACGCCTACACGTACATTACATATGTTGTCGTACCTCATAAAATTTTCAGTTTTGGACCGAGCTGCTCAAGTGGTGCAGTTCGTTTGCATTATACCGGCTATTACGCAGACCGTAGCTACAGTGTGATTTAAGTCAACAGCAACGGAAACAGATTCATTCTGTTAACGGATAGAATTTAATTACGTTAATGATAACGATAACGAAAAAATTGAAAAAATGAAACGGAAAATTTAGACTGATAACTGAAACTGAAAAAATATGCACAGCTTAAATCACACTGTGACTCATATGGTATTGGAAAGGATGTTATGGCATGTGCAGGCGCTGGTGGCAAGCAATGGCATTTATCGGATTCGTGCTGCTAAGGGCTCTGAGCGAGACACTCATACCAATTACGTCTATTCATTTGTGAAAGCTGTAAGTAATGAACTGAACTTTACCACTTCATGTAGTATAAACGTAGTAGTGCTGAATTTCCTGCATTGTTCCACTTACTACTTAAAATATCATTTAATAGACATTTGAAGTATCATATGACTGACATTTTCTCTGTCACTGATGAATGGACGTTTATGATAACACAGTGAACATTGAAATGTTCTTAGACAGATTTGTCGATTGCATTCAGTGTTGTCAGGAGAATTCAAGAGAAATATTGATGACACTGTTACCAATCGTGGGTTTTGTTAATAACAGATTTTGCTTTTTTGTTAGAAATGGTCTTTAATTGCTGTGGCACTTAGGGACGTAGCTGGCCAAGGGGTCTGGGCCATCCAGCCACCACAAGGGTGACTTGTGAGATTTTCATAAATATGGTTAGAAGATTTTTTTTAACGTAGGGGTATCCCCTCTCCCAACTTATGTGGTTTCATGCTCAAGTCTTGGTTAAAATGCGTGTTGTCGGTGTGTGGTTGACTGTCTGTAAATTGATGTTGACTGTACACAAATACAGATAACAATTTGGTCTTATCCAGTACCAACACTGCAGCAGGCTGGCAGCCACATATACTTACCATATGTACTATTGCTGGGTGATTTACTGCAATTAGTGGTAGTATGATTTATTAACAACTCTGTCCACCACTGTTGTCCACTGAATTCAGTAGTCTATAAACACTTATATGACGTCACATTTGGCAGTAGGCCTAGTAGAAATGTGCAGAAATCCATTATTGGAAGAGTTTTCAAGAAGTGTTATTAAGAGCCAGTCTGGCCCAATTTTTCCTGCAAAAAATGCTATATGTGTTTCAGCTTCTGGGGTACTTTGTCACCCAACTAACTACTGGGGCTTTGCGCCTAGACCCCACTGTGGGACTTCTGTGCCCCAGACCCCCTATAACCCTTCTGTATATAGTGCTGCCCTGCGTGGCAGCTGTTGTATCCTGCCCTGCGTGGTGGATGCTAGTATTGTTAATTGCGCGGTATGTCAGCAATTTAATAAACGGACATTTTATACTGGACAGCAAAACCTACCCACGCCTCTGGTGGCACCATAGTTGCAATCGGTGATGTGTTCATTATTGATAATGGAAAACTGGAAGTAAAAATAATTCATTTAACTGCAAGGAAAACTGAAACAAAAATTATTACTTGGCCCCTGGTGGGGTGCAACATATTGCAATCAGCATCTCTGTATTTTTGTCTGTGTGTTCGCTCACATGGATCAAAAACCGTACGCCCAAACTTTGTGAAATTTTGAACATATATAACTGTGGCTCAGTGCTCCTCTGATGACAGTGCAGTATGTTATGTGCCTCTTGTTTTATGGGTGACTTGTTTCCACATAATTAACCGTCTTTGACACGTCACAGTAACGGAGTACATGGACAGTCATTAGCTACATGGAGCAGCTTCAAGGACATTCTGCTGAGTCTATTTGATCCAGGCGTGGCCCCCTCCCTGGATCCAGCTCTGGAGACAGAAGGTGGAATGTCGACATACCATGAAGGCATTGGATATAGACAATGATATTACTGATCTCATACAAATCATATGGCTAACATATTTTAGCCGCGTAGCTCGTATGTCAACTGAATGACTTCCACATATTGCATCCAGTTAAGTTTACACAGTATTTGGTATCAACCAAGGTCCTTTGATAGGCCAGTTGAACTTATGTGTGGACAGTGAATGCAACCAGTGGAATAATCAGATGCATGTGTACATAAAGCCAAGCAAAGACAGAAAGTGAAAGACAGAGTAGAACTAGATGGCTGTATTGTGTGGAATGCCGACAAATCCACAATACAGTATTCGGCTCGAAGCGGTCCGCTGTCTGTGAACAAACTGTTTACTTCCTGCATTCAACGATGCCTAGTGTCACGTGCCTGCGACTGAGTGATGTCAGCGTTATATATGCCGCGTTACTTATTTTCAATGTCCAATTCAGGTCTGCTTTTCTTCCATGTCGGTCAGCCGGGCAGCACAGTGGCGTACTTGGTTTACCCATTATCAGACATTGGACGTTGCCGAAAATTTAGGTAGGTTTCTTGTATGGAGAGTACAGCCCAGGGAATGATTTTGAATTGATTCTAATGGTAAAAATGGAAATTAGATATCCCGTAGAGGGATGATTTGGTAGTTAATTTCCGACGATCTGTAACCATTGTGGGGTTATGGCGGCCTGAAGTCGCACGATGTTGAAATTTTGCGAGACACTTTTGCGTTTTTTGGAAAACGACCCCTTACAGTAAAGTTTTCAAAATTCTTTTATAGAAGTTTTTTCCGCCTCACAAATCGACATTGTTGTGTTCAAATTTCGTGAAATTTGGCTGACGGGAAATCGGTGTAATTATGTGTTATTTACCGGACAAATAAATTTTGCCTGTCTCTTAAACTGTTACTACTGCGCGGATGGCGCCCAAAATGCGCCAGGGCCAGCCCCCCACAATGTTCTTAGAGTGCTTCAGATCGGTTCACTTTCGGCGGAGTTATAGCCAAATGCGTGAACACCGCCAAATTGCGCCCTAAAGTGAATCCAATATTCAGCCAAAGCCTAGCTTCGAGCCAAATAATTATTTGCAGACTGACACTGTAAGTAGAATCTTCCGCAAACTGAAGCTTTCAGTAGAGTTATTGGCAAACTGAAACTAAAATTATCAAGTAGTCGGAACTGCATAAAGGCTAGAATAGTAAATTGTTGAGTGAAATGTTACTGGTTCTAAATTGGTTAAATTTTATGTGCAAATGTTTGTTGTGATAGTAACAGTGTGTGTGTGTGGGTCAGTGTGCATTGTATGAATCTCATCTGTCAGACAGACTGACCGTCCACGTTGACCTGTCTGGTAACTTGATTGCTGTGTCTCTGACCACTCTGTTGCCATACTGCAGTGGCAATGTCCACATAGCAGCACACGAATTGACTCACTTTAATACGACCGTCGACGTTCAGCAGACTGTCGCTGGACCCATGTGAGTAGTACACATCACAACTGACTATACGTACTGCTGCTGTCAATGTCACTGTATTGGTGTTGATGGCAATATTACTTTACCACTTCATGTAGTATAAACGTAGTAGTGCTGAATTTCCTGCATTGTTCCACTTACTGTTTTAGAGTATCAACACAAGTATTGGCAATACCTTTTGTCTACAGTAACAAAGCAAGTGTCATTGATATTTTTGACAATACTTTATACCCATACTTTCAAGTCTGACATTGCTTGTGTTAGTTAACACTGATTTGTGTAGCGCTTATATGGTGCTCATGTATGAAGCGCTCAGGTATGGCACGTTAACAAGAACTTATGTTCCGTTTCGTGTGGACTGTGGACGTATGTCGGCACGTGTGGACATATCCACACGTGCCGACCTACGTCCACACGCTGCGCACATGGCCCGAGCGCTCACTGAACTATAAATAGAACGTCGCTCTGACTTCAGCCAGTCTAGGGCTGCAGGCTAGGCTTCTTCCAGTTCTGTTTATAGTTCAGTGTGTGCGCTGGCCGATTCGGAGGCCAATTTTGGGCTTCTGGACGAGCAAAGTTCCCAAAATGTGAGATTCCCTGCATTGGACGCCGATGAACTGCCGCGCAAAATATGACGCCGTTAGCATTATCCTCAGCGGAGAAATCCATAACCATAATAACACACACACAAACAAACAAAAACAAAAAAACAGTAACCGATATATTCACACCTTGCCTATCGGCATCTGTAGATGAATAATGGATCCGTTTTTATGACATCCGCACGTTTAATCCACAGCCTGAATGAGCCATACCTGCTTTTGCTTCCCAGCCACAGTGGCCAGTACTAAATTGCACTGTTTGATTACCGGGCCACACGTATAAAGAACTCTCCGAGTATTGCTACATGAAAGTGTAACAGCCAAACCTGCAGTGTCAAGACCATGCCACATACCACAGCATGTTCCTTGTAGCTGTAATGATGACGGCTGTCTGTTGCTGAAATCAGGCCAGAGACTCAGGCATATATACAGAAGTTGGAGCAAGAGAAGATGGAGAAAGCAAAGGGCCAACAACCTGATAACAGAAGCTTCTTTGCTAAATATGTGAGTTACGTTTACTGCGTCAGAATTCGTCAACAGTTGACTATATGGAACAATTTATTGCACTTAAAAGCCGACGTGTTTTGATTGTACTGAAAAGCAGATGCCTATTTTGACATTCTTGGCACAAACGTATGGGTAATATCGACTGGTGGTGAAAAAGTATCGACGATATCGCTTCTGTTGTACCATGTGCAGTAGAGCGCGACGTTGTGACGCACTCAGTGGCTGGCGTTTGTGCCTCGGCCCGGGTGTGTCTGCCTACCAAAGAATTATTTGTAATAATTCCTATGCACACGATGAACAGGGAGTTAATCCAGGGCAGATAAAAGGGTTCGATGGTGTCCTCTATAAACTGTGACCATTGCCAGGGCCGCATTAAGGCTAGTGTGGGCCCGGGTACTGTGCCAAATGCGGGCCCCTTACAGACCTATAACCAGCTAACCACTCCCACCAATTGCGGGCCCCCAAAACTGCAGGCCCGGGTGCTGGAGAACCCCCTTTAATGCGGCACTGACCATTGCTGATGCCTTGATTAGCAGCATGTTGCCATGTGACCACTGTGCTGTTTCATGTTGTGCAGTACATTGTCTAGTGGATGTACAGTGCTTGATTACAGAAACTATTCCCGGGCATCCCGTTTACCGGACATTTTCCATTCCGGTAATTCCAGCAAAAAAACTGACGAAATTCCTGCTGGCAATAGTAATAGCCAGTCTCTAGCAGTGCAGAAAATATTATGCTACTGTCGCCAGTGCTGTACTGAGCCATCACATGTGATGCACTGTTGTGAAACCACTATTACCTTATACTGGGCAAAGTGCAACAGTGTGGGCGGCAGTGGATGAACTATTGTGTTGCTTAGGGTTACTGGACATCTCCTGGACAAACAAACTTGAGCCTAATCAGACTGCAGTCAGTTCAGTATGCTGACTGGTCAACTCTTGGACAAAACATTTCACTGACTGTGCAGTTTGCTGTACTGACTAGTCCACAAGTTGCTTTGTCCGTGAGGTATCAAGACACACCGTAGCTGTACAAGCAGCCTCTGGTCTCTGGAGCTTATGATGGCACTTAATGTTCCATATTTGCATTAATGAAGACGGTGATAAATTGTCCATTCCCAAATTCCTGGGAATAAATAACACCCAGGGATGGATTCTGTATTCTGTGTGCCATATTGTTGTGTGCAGTGGATATACATCGTTCCAGCGCTGTTGTTTGTCATGATGTCTCAAAGTCTCAGTCAAAATGCAGCTGCTCAAGGTGCCGCAGAGTAACAGCTGATCTTGCAGCGACTCATTTTGCACACAATCACTGTTTATTTACAACAAACATTGCTGTACAATTTGTGATTTATGCATTGTTTGATGGAACGTGTATGTGATGGAACAGCATGATTTGTTCCAAACAGAAACCTATGTGTCGTAAAAGACTTACCATTCACCGTTTTTCTCATGCCATTTTTACTCGCGCAACGCTGTGCTAGCATGGTTATTAGCCATTGCCGTGTATGTCTGTCCATCACACGCCAGTATTGTATCAAAACGGCCAAACGTAGGATCACGCAAACAATGCCACATGATAATCCAGGGGTAGTTTTCTGACGCCAATAGTCGTTGGACGACGCCCCATTCCCGCTGAAATTTGTGCTCAAAGTGACGAACCCCCTTTTGAACACCACGATTTTGACCAATATCCACTCATAGTGCCTCAACCATGACAGTTGGCGAAAAAAGTTCAATTAGCACTAATATAGGATGTCGACCACGCGCTTTTCAACGAGCCATACATGAACCGTGTATGTTACCCCTAAGCCCCCCAAAGGGTGACACAAAACGCGATTTGCTGTTTTTGCCAGTAAAATTCAACTTCACAGTTTCTTTGTGTGAAAACTTCTAGTGACAGAGTTGTGGATATATCATTCCTCTATCTAATGGTCCATAGACGGATTGCGGGCGATGTCCCCATCTACCTAAAATTTGCGTCAAAGTCACTCACCTCTGCAGAAAACGCAGATTTCGCTTAATAGTTCCGCAGCCGTGAGAGCTAGCAAGAAGTTCAATTATCACAAATAGGAAGTTGACAATGCGCTTTCCATCAAGCCAGAGATGAACACTGTGTACATTACCGCCAAATCCGCAAAGGGTGACTCAAAACGAGAATTTTTACATTCGGTGTTGCCTTTCATGTCTTCATTGCATTATGTTCGCATGCCCTTTATTTCACGAATTTCGTGAGCTTAAGAAAGCCACGAAATTAAAGGGCATGAATATTGATACTGTACCAATGTTAATTGGCATTACTCGTGTTGGAATTGCGCGGCTTGAATTCGGCAAAATAAAAGGCACCAAAATAATCGTGCATGCAAAATCGCCAACTTTAAGGGCAGCCAAATTAAAGGGTTGTAAAGTAATCGTAGACACTTCAAATTTGGTATGAGAGTTGAACATAACAAGTCTCAGCCGACGGACAACAAACTGTCCCTGAAAGGGGCGTGGTCACTGTCACGCATCCTCTTTAACTTTTGGAAACTAAGCGATATCTGGAACACCGTGGTATAAGATAGCCTCTTAGTTTCTGTTAAATTTGAATAGGAAGTCGTATTTGCTCTATCGAATGGTTATGTTGCCGATGACCTTGGGTGACCCCCAGCCACCTTAAACACCCCATTTTCTGCCTTTTGCATTGCCTTATGCAACTTCGTAACTGGTGATCGCAAAAGACTTCAAATTTGATGTACAGGTTGAATGTGCAAGTCACAGCCTACGGACGACAAACCGTCCCTGATAACGGCGCAGTCAGGTCATGTGACACATTAAAAACTTTTGGGGCTCCAATTATATCAATGGAATGGCTGAACCTAAAGTCGTCAGATTTTGTACACAGGTAGGTTATATTAATTCTAGCAACAGGATGACATATCAGCCACAAAATGGGTGTAGTCATGGTCACGTGACTGTTTTAAAATTGCAGCGGGTCGCGTGGGTTTGTCGGCAACAGCTGAGTTACGTGTACAATCTGCTGCTGATGTACTAGTATTGATCTTGGGTACATATCTGTGCACTCCCTAATAATAGTGATGTCTGCTGTGTAGCAATTACATTAGTTATGATTAACTAGTCCATCCATGGCACATGGTTTTTTGCCACTGTGTTAGTCGCATGAAGCTGAATTGAAATGATGAAGCATGAACGGACTATGTGCAATTTTGATGCTGGCATCACCAGACCTGATCATAATAAGATGATTCGTGTTCACCGTTTGCTTGTTTTATTACTGTGAACAATACCAACACCATGAAACATTACTTATAACATAAACGATCACTAATGCACATTTTCTAAAAAAACTTGTGGAACATACAGCATGAGTGGAATTCATTTGCAATATTGTCGTCTACAAAAGAAAGAATGCACACTGAATTACACCTACAGTTGTGAATGCAGAATGTACCCCGCGTGGGGCCGGGGTACCCCTTTCCGCCTTTGCTGCTCCCTTGTCCATTTACTTCCTCATCTTTTGCTCTTTATTACTTTTTCCCTTTTTCCTTTTCTCATTCACTTTACCTATTTTCCTCTATTGTCCATCCGATCCCTTTCTACCAGAATCGTCCCACTCCGTTTCCAGGCGAG
>Ga0209780_1004506_pt1 | contig 10739 bp, 7 predicted proteins | sample WorMetexBAHAMAS2_FD_187384 | JGI IMG/M metagenome (GOLD analysis project Ga0209780, IMG submission 187384) | Marine gutless worms symbiont microbial communities from Max Planck institute for Marine Microbiology, Germany - Inanidrilus exumae... | ecosystem: Host-associated > Annelida > Digestive...
CCTGACCATTTCCGGCTTTACTTCGCTCAACGGCTTGATTTGTTTACATAGTGTGTTAGACAAAGCCGGCTCTCAGTCGGTTTTCAAACGCACTTAAAATCCTCGCATTTTCATTCATTCATTCATGCCTAAACACTTTCGCCGTATCGACAAACTATCAACCTTCAAACGTCAGCTAAAATCTCACCCAGTCCAGTCTGTTTTTGCCTCATATTCGTTTTACGATTTCTGGCGCGTTATAAACATGTGTATGTATGTATGTAATGTATGTATGCATGCATGTATGTATCTATGACGCTATATTCACCGACCATTTTAGTGGTCCAGGTGAAGCAATATCGGCCCGGTGTGTCTGTCAGGACAATAGTTAAATGATCTTTAATCTAGATACTTGACATGCTGGTTCATTCTGGCCCTATCAAGCCCAAGGTCATAAGTCAAAGTTCATGATCACAGGAGCCTAGGAACAAGAACTCAGCAACTGCTGGGATACGAGCATACGGCCCACGGTGACGTAGCCAAAGCCAAAAACTAACGACATAGAAAAGCAGACCTGAATTTAGAACTGAAAATAAGTAATAGCAGCTGCAGGGTAAAAACGTCGCCGAGGCGGTCGGTGCGACCTCGAGTGAGGTCGTACTAGCTACAGCGTGCGACTGACATCGTGGCTGACGATCTGATCGCGGGCGAACATTCCCCACGTCGTGTAGTTGAGGTCGTGTCGAAACGTCTGGTGGATGTTCTCGCCGAACCCGTAGACGTAGCGCGACGGCAGACGAGTGGAAAGCGACAGGAACTGGCTGGACAGAACCGTTCCGCCGACCGAAGTGTCCCATCTGTCCAGCAAACGACACACACTGCGTCTGAATCGTACCTTCAGTGGCGTCGATGAGTCATTATTATAACGTTTGGGACATTCTCCGAGAGCTTTCCCAGACAGTCCGGAGCAACCCAGCAGCCATACGTTTTTGACGCATTATTTCCGATCCCGTTAGCCGGAAAGGTAAAGCAATTGGTAGAGCGTCCGTCTGTCCGCCGTTTGATTCCACTCCATCTTCTGACCCGATCGACTTCTGAACTTGAGTTTGTGTGTGTGAATGTGTGTGGGTCATGACCATAGCTCAGAGGAAATTGAAAGTCAAGGTCATAGATCAAGGTCAAAGGTCAATGTCGAGCGCGTATGGGCGTGATAACGCAGTAACGCGGTCGGTCTGACCTCGATCCTTGATTGAGGACAGTTTTCTAGTTAAGCCTAAAAACGATAATCTGTGTACTCTGACCACATAGTGCATGGAAAAGGTTAAATACGTACATCGCGTACACGCCCATGTGATATATTGGGAACGCCTACCGTTTGTCTAACGGGCGTTTGACACCTAGTGACCTATGTATATCGTATGTTAAAGAACTGAAAATATGACTGTATTTCAGACAAAAAGTGTATTTTGCGTTACTAAACCGGCACCAGCACACATACAGACTATAGACAGTCAGTTGCCATGCCAGACGTATCGGAAGTGTCAACGATGCAGTCTCCCCAAACCAGCTAACGTGTGACATTACTGGCTTCCACTGACGACATTATCCAACCGAGTGTTGAACTCTCAGACGTTTTGGTTTAAAATGTTGACATGGCCGAGTTGTTTTAAGGAAAGAAGTATGTCGGTCCTCCTTACTGTCGGGCCGAAATGCACGCTGGCCGCGTTGCACGCTGCCCCCTGAGTCACGGTGAGTATGCGCTGCGCGCTCTATTAAGGTTAGAAAAAACGGGACAGACAGAGAGACGGACGGACGGACGGACGGACGGACGGATGCCAGACCGTTGCATTACGCTTACCGTTAGACGCGGCCAGCGTACTAGTGTTCCCTGTTTGTTTTGTGTCAAAGCTGCAAAGCTTAATTTGCATGCACTTGCGTGTCCATGCAGCTAAAAGCCCCGACTGTTTTAGTCAGCTGTAGGCCTATTACGATACGATATGATACGGTAGATTTGTCTGCGCTCAAAAGCTGACGAGATGATGGCCAGCTTAATCTAGCGCACGGCACAGAAACGAAAAATACGGGAAAACTAAAAACACAAACCGAGTAGCTCAGAAGAAACGGTGCAGGCAATAGTCCGTGAAGGCATTCCGAACAGAAGGAACAGGGCCAGACTATTTGCAGAGTTGCCCTTGGTAAGATCTTTACAATTTTAAGATATCTTGCTAGGCAAGTGTCCAAAGTAATTTGGCAAAACGCCGCATCGCCGACATTTGACCCCTCGCGGCTGCAAATAGATTCGTCCAATCTTGACTCTTATCTAATTTATGTTTCCTTGGACCCACAAGAGTCAGCCACTCAGCCCCCCAAACGGCATCTCGATCGGTTCATCCGTTTTACACAGAACATCCGTGTGACCAATACACAGGCAGACATACACACAGACCACGCTACGTGCCACATCTGTAGTAATAGGCCGCATCTTACGCACTCCGTGCATGCGACGCGGCCTAAAAATATGAAGTTCGAACTGTTCCATAAAGCACGGTAACAAAACTCCGGCGTACAGGACACTGCCGGTGTCGCGACGAATGACTTGAAAAGCAAATCTGTCTGCGTTGACAACGTTGACTGTATATCGCCGAGGGTTGGTGGGATTGAACGCCGGCTGCTGAACGTCAACCACTGTTCTCGGTACTTCGTAGCGTGGCGGTCCACCGTCATCTGGACGCAACTGCAGAAACACACAACCGCACGACGACGCAACGTAAATTAACGACACAGTCACAGAATTGCCGCTGTCGGACTGCGAAACAGCGACTAACGTTATATCAACGACGAAGATTACAAGAGTCAGTCTCCGCTGCCGCTGACAGACCCGCGAGACACAGAGGCTCAGCGCATGCTAAATATTTATAAAATTTTTGGTCCTATGGCTCATTGTACTGTGAAATTAGCGAATATTTTGGCATACCTATACCGTGGAACAAATCGTCATGAGAGATTCCTTAATAGAAATCGGTGTCAAGAAAATTATGTATGTCAAGCACTGATTACGCAGTTTAAGTTTGCTAATTTATTTAGTATTGTTGTTTATTTGTATCTATAAATTCGTGTTGTTATTATTACCATGCTACCATGTCATGATGGTGAAAATAAAGCTGTATATATATTCCGTATCACATCATACGAGTATGGTAATCAAACGATTTATTCTACTCGGCCTAGCTGCTGAATACAGATCTCGACGGTGGGTGTGATCAACAGTTGTCCGACGACCATCAGAAGTTGATGACACTCACCGGCGAACTAAGTTGACAGCGTCTGAGACGATCAGCCATTCCAGAGATATGATTGGTGCCCAGCAAAATATAAATGGTTCACGTGACCTAACCACGCCCTTTCAGGGACGGTTTGCCATCCGTTGGCTAGCACTTGCTACGTCAACCTACCTACCAAATTTGAAGTCTCTAGCTCCACTCACTACGAAGACATAAAAGGCGATACAAACTGTCGAAAATGGAGTGGTTTAGGGTAGTTAGGGTCACTCAAGGTCACCTGAAAGAGCACCAATCGATAGATCACATACGATTTCCTATTAGTGTTCCATGGTAACTAAACTAACTATGTCATTATCTTGCACCGTTTCTGAGATATAGCGAGATATTGGTCAAAAATCGCCGTTTGAACCTACCCCCACCTCTATTTGGCGCCTTCGTTGGTGGTGACCCGTTGCAATTTCGCTTAGATTTTTGGCACCAGAAAACTAGAGTCCCTGGGCTATCGTATGGCGTTGTCTGCATGATCCTAGGTTTAATCATCTTCGTAGAACTCCGACTTGTGACTGACGGACGGACGGACGGACAGACGGACGGACACACGATGACAGCATATACAGCGCTAGCATAGCGACGCGCGGTAAAATGCAGTAGGCCTAAAAGCAATAGTTTCATCTGCGTAGTTTGGTAGGCCTATAGCTTTTGTTCGAACATGAAAATCGTGACGCTTCAAAGGCACTGCAGTACCGACACCCTAACCGTAGCTAGGGCTATTTAGACAACCGCGGCTAAAGCGATATTTCGTGCCGATTTTGCTAGCTCGGTAGTATAGCGGTTAGGGCGTCGGATTTGCGGACTCAATGGTCGTGAGTTCGATCCCGGCCGCCGCACTATCGGTCGGTTGGTAATGGGATTGGTGACCGTCTTCGAGCGGGCATACCACCTCGGCACGTAACCAGCCACCCTGGCCAACTCAGACTTCCACCCTCCGTGGGAAGGGAAATGAGTACCGGCCAAAGTGCAGTGATGCGCTGCGGTTGGGGATCAAAGTCAGGATGACTCATTCCATTCGCGAACAAGCGTATGGGTGACAAGTAGAACTGTGTAATCAATCGTTAATAGTTGCCATTCTAAGTGCTTTAAAGATGAGTATACTCACGACGCGGCGTTGCTTACGATTTCTATTTTGTTGTAGCGCATTCGTTGGTCTACAAAAGGCGGGGCGGGCAATAGCATCGGCATTGGTAGATCAATTTCAATTTGAATGTGTTTTGAGCCTTTATTGAAAAATGTCCTGGCTAGTACATTCACGGCTTTAAAATCTAATGCAAAGCTGACGTTGAATTTTTCGTACGAATGCTTGGAAAATTTTTTTAAGATTACATAAACACGGATCCTAATCAGAAACAAAAATTAAATATTACATAAACCGCTGGTATCAATTCTGCCGTTAGAAGACAAACGAGCTGCGGTCATTGGTAACACTGTACAGGAAATTTGGTGAAATTTGGACGCGTGGAGTGTCTGAGATATGCCAGCGAACAGACAAACAAACATACATACAAACAGACACACTGATCACATTGCGGCCGCCATCTTGAAAAATCGAAAAATCGCCATATCTCGGCCACTGATCGCATTACTTCAGTATACCTTTAAATGGAGCACATTTTCTCCAGCATATTCCACGTCCAGCATTGCGTTGAGTGGTCGGATCGTTGCGTTCGACACGGCGCGGGCGTTCCTCCGCAGCTCGGCCGTGAATCCAGATCCATCTGGACGTTGGCTGATGTTGGTTGCGGTGTAACCGGCCCCGAGCACGCTGTCGGCCGCCACGAAGCACGCCGGGACGCCCGCCGGCCGGCCGGGGTCGTACTGGCAGCCGCGGCGCTCGCAGACGGCCCGGTCGACCTTGTCGCGGCTCCACCGCGCCTCCGGGTAGCAGTCGATCCGATGATGTAGATGGTCAGACGTCGTCTTCAGACCAAAGCCCAAACCAAGTCCCAGGGCGACGGCGGCGAGGACCACACCGATAACAACGCACGTGACAATCACCCATATCTTCAGCATATCGACGCATTGGAAAAACAGTCACGTCGAAATCCCTGTAAAATTGCAATGGAACCTCATTTCCAGACTGTGATCATAAACTAGAAGCCTGCCCACAACTGCAAGCATTAGTTGTCTTTGTGAAGTTCGGTAGTCTTATCTCAGTAGGTGTCAAGACCAAGACCGAGATATCAACCTTTAATCTTCAAGACATAGAAAAAATAACATTACCACCAAAAGAGCTGCAGGTGCAATAAACACACTGATCTTGTATAACTTAAACACTTCTTTGACTATAATTGTTCCTACTGCAGTTCCATTTTGTCCATCTCAATGCTTTGCCTGCACCGTTTCTTCTGAGCTACTCGGTTTTTGATTTTTATTTTTTTTTCATTATTTTTCGTTTCTGGGCCGTGCGCTAGATTAAGCTGGCCATCTCGTCAGCTTTTAAGCGCACGTAAATCTACTGTATCGTATCGTATCGTTCGTTTCGGTGATATACTGGAAACAGTAAGACAAAACTCTGCCATAAATTTTAACAGTTTACTGAATACAAAACATAACGCCAGTAAGTACTCACTTTTTGTTTTGTCACGATATCAAAATATTAGGCCTAGACCACTAGTCAAAAATCAGAAATCAGTATGCAGTGGTGAGTGGGGGGACACACTGTTATTGATATAAATTTCATTCATTTAGCCAACAGTAACCTGCAACAGCTTAGAAATTGATAGCAACTGTGATTTTGCTAATAACATGTGATTAGCAAAATCACAGTTGCTATTTATCAATTTCTAAGCCTAGGGCCTGCTAATCACAATAGATGACTCCATTGCAACAACTGCCTTAAGATGACGTTTGTCATAAACTGTTTTTTTCGCACGCAAACCTTCACTAAAACAACGTCCGCAGGTAGCTTCGTTAGGATTAGAAAATGTATACCAGTTATCATCAACTTAGCTTTCACCGCAACGGAAAACTCACATGCTATATGGGATCACACAGTGTTACTTGCCACCCGGCAGAGGTGTGAATCCCGCCTTTACCCCAGCCGAAGCAGGTACTCGATTTAGCGACCACGGAGGGGTGCAAGGCTCAGTTGACCTTTTACGTAAAAGCGGACAGGCTGGGATTTGAACACGCAACCTGTCAATCGCAAGTCCCAACGCCCTACCGCAGCGTCAACACGCAACAAATGTGGTTCTTTGGCAGTCATAATTTTGATTGTTGGTTGGCGGCGTGGCGTAGAGGTAGGCCTAACGGCGTTGGTCGTATCAACGAAGTTACTCTACGTCGATCCCGGATAGTACTGGGATGGGTGACGTGTCCGGGTTCGACTCCCGGAGGCGGCACTTTATTTCGGTATGTAATCAGCCAACCAGGTCAACTCAGCCTTTCATCCTTTCGAGGTCGATAAACTGAGTAGTAAGCCGTAATCGGATGTGTTTCCTCGCACGGGCGGCGCCATCTGGTGAAAGCTTACGGGGTGAAGGCCTGGTGTGGTTGATTGGAGCGTTGGTGCGTTTGCTAGCTGCATGCCGCGGGTCCAGTTGTACGTTAACGCGTGCAATGGATGGCCGCAATTTGCGCTGCAGCACCATTGGCTCTTGCCAATCAACTGCCACTTACTACGATTGTACAGCGCGACTGGTCGCGTCATTGCCGCTGTAAGTAGCGTATATATGGAAGAATCCGACCTTTAATTTTTTACTTTTTTTAAAGCGTTGTACACACCAGGTCCAATATTTTGTTGGGATTACTGCGGGGCCACACGCGCAGACACCATAGTGGGAGATCGAGGGGCTGGCCCACTGGCCCCTCCATAGAACCACACTGATAAACGGACACTCACAAGGCTATCACAAGGTACGATACTACCATTGTGTGGCCTTGACTAATGCCTCTGACCAAACTTACTTATACCGCTTATAGACCAAAGTTTCGAATCGAAATTACGTAAACCATCGACTTAATGACGTAAACAAATGCGTCGTCATTGATGACGTTGTAGCAAGTAGAATATTGATCACAGAATATATAGGCGGCGAATCACAGATGAATGATATCGATCTGTTATCAAAGCTTAAAATTTATTCTATCCTCCTAGGCTTAAAAGTTAAAACTAAAAAGCTTTGATTTGGTCGTGCTGGCGGTATAATTAATAAGTTAATAACCGCCGTGGACCAAAAGGACCTAACAATGAACAGTAGCCTATTCTAAATCAGTCGAAAACAATCAATCAATCAGTCAGTCAAATCTCTGAAAAACGTAGGCCCCGCCTAATGGTTCGTTCGCACCGAATGCGATGCATTTAGCCCTAAGCAGGGCTGGAAAAAAACCTAGCTTTTTGAAAAAAGTTTTTTTTAGGTTTTTAAGGTTTTTAGTACAAAGACCGGACACGAAAGTACGACCCAAAAGCACATAAAAAGCATTCAATACACGATGCACCCTACTCCTTTTCACGGACTACAGCATGAACAACTACAAGCATCACTTTTAATGGTTATAAACAGCAATACGTGATCATGAGGCTGAAAGTAAAAGGCAACAATAAACCGCTGTTAATTGTCTGCTATGAATGTCATTGACAGGGCAGTTTGTTTAGATTTCAAGCTATGCGATTGATGTATCCATTCCAGTGAGTGACTGGCATTGAGCGAAGAAGAACACTGATTAGGCCTATCACGTGAAAAATTAGGCTAAGATGAAGTTGATGAATCTCAAAAATTACAATGAAAATATGAATCTGAAGTTTATTTAATAAATTAACAATAAAAATAAAACCTAAAAAACCTAAATTAAACTTCTGAGGTTTTTAGGGTTTTAAAAACCAAAAAACCTTGTTTTTAAACCCAATTCTACAGCCCTGGTACTAAGCCTCGTCGTCTGCTTACCCGCAGTCACCACAGAACGCAGTTACAGTTAAACATTTCAACTACGTTGCATTACGAAATTCACGGTGGAACGTCGAGTCGACGGCTCGACGCATGTTGCCAACTTATGCTAACGTATGCTAAATTCATGCAAGAAAATGGCTGAGGATGATGACGTCTGCTACGATGGGCAGTTGCTATTTCTGTCTTGTGGAAACGTAGTGCAAGTGTGTGATATCAGATTTGATGAATATCGAAGCTTCACAATCTAGCTAGATTCTAATATTAGCCTATTAAGCCTACAGTGTTATCATCAAAATGCAGTAGATTCAAGTTCAGCTAGAAAGTGCTTAGACTTAAATTATGTTATAGGCCTATATTCCATATATTCGTTAGCTTTCTCAATTCCTATTAGTAAATTTGTTTTTAATTTTCATTTTTATATATTTTACTTTGTGTACCATGTGTACGAATTTCATTTTAAATAAAATAAATTATAAACAAGGTGTCGCCCTAATGGGGCGTAACCGTACTGGCCCGCCGTGCAGTGCCCACAGCCGACCCCCCACGCGCCCGGCGCTCGCCGGCAACGTTACAGACGACGACGACAGACGCCAGCGACTAAGCAAAACAATACTGGCTTATTAAGCGGGCCAGTAATAATTAGGCATGCACAGCACTCTGTAGTGGTGTTTATTATAGGCCCTACCTACCTCTCAGTTCACAATACAGCTGGACTACAGTTGCTACGCCGAAATCCACGCTAGTGTACGCACAGGATAACGTTTAGGCCTGTATCGCTAACTCGATCGACGCAATCACGAATAGGCTGAACACGAACAGGTTTCAGTGCAATCTCATATGCAGGCCTGAATCTTTAGGCAATTTCATAATCGTGGCATCACGCACTACGTACGCTATTATTTCACACCCAGCAGCCCATTGCCATAATTTGCTAGATTGCAGTACAGCACACTGTAATTCACAATGGACTGCTGCTTACCGGTGAATGTATTAAACCGATGTCACACTTGCAATTTTATCGCACAACTTAATCGCGCGACAAAAGCGCAAGTGTGACTGTGTGACATACTGACATTGCGTGTCGTGCAACTTGCAACTTTTTAACAGTCGCGCAACTCCTTTTCCGAATAGAGTAGTGCTCTATTCTGTGCAACTTTGCCGTGAGAATGCGGTGAACGCTGATTGACAACGTTACAGTGTGCGACATGCACGTCAGTTGCAAATTGCAACTTGTCGCGCGACAAAATCACACGTTAGTTTTGCAGGTGTGACGTCGGTCTTAGCGCGGTCGGCCTACTGTCAGACAGAACGAGTGGATACTAGCGTCCAAGAACTGGTGTAAATGGAGGAGCAATATGCTTCTTCCAATGAGTGCGCGTCAATACCACATGGAGAAAGAATGAGGTCAATGAGCTGACTTTCTCTGGTTGGGGTCAGTGCTTTAAATTTCCTTTAAGTTCTTCGAAACCAGCTGTCAGTTTGGTGACAGAAATGGCATTCGGCCCAGAAAAATGCCTGTCATGCGCAAATCCTCAAAGGATCGTTTCCGGAATAAGTAACACGACGCGAACTCAGACCGTTATCCACTGGTCTTCCGGAGAAAAGGTCAATAAAGATGCATTTAAGTGTTTTCAATCTTTCGTCTTTTGGAACTTTGCGTGGAATAAACAGATTCGGTTATCTACTACTTTCGTCTGTGTACATCATACTGGTATTAGTATGGAACAAGACTCGGTTCTCTATTTGTCGAGCCCAAATGTACGTACGCTGGCCGCATCGCATTGACTAGTTGTTACTTGTTACAGCACCGCACCACCTTACCTAACGTTGTCATTTACCTGTGTTGCTGACATGCCACAGTTACACCGACGCAGGTCTACGGTACATCGCGCACTGCCTGTTACTGGAGCCAAATTGTGGAACAGTTTACACAGCGATCGTCACATCTGCTCCGCCGCTGCCGGTCTTCAGCAACCGGCTAAAACACTTATTTGGCTATCATTTTCCCTTGCACAGTGGTCCTTGCTATTGCCATAGTTTTAACTGTTTAGGCCACTTCAAAAATGTCTCGTGATTGATCTGTGTGATGGGGCCCCGCGAAATATTTGGGCCTAGGGCCCGTTAGTCTTAATCCGGCACTAGTTGGGGCTAGTTCAACTGGATGCGTAGCAGACACAGGGGCCCGCTGCTCCCCTGCAGAACTCGCCAACCCAAGTACAAATATGCACACCTCGATGAAACAGCAACTGGACGAATGTACACAGGTAGATTGATTGATACCGTATTGATGAAGTTGATTGATTAAGGTTTTACGTCACTCCCACCCGACATACAATAGGTTATTTTGGAGACGTTCTTCCCAGCCAATCTCTTGGCTTAGTGAAACTGAAAGAAACTCAACAAAAGCAAACACGCATCCATAACAAAATATACTACAACATAATAATAATAATAATAATAATCCGATTTGTAAAGCGCCAGAATGTCAAAAGACTTCCGTGGCGCTAGCGGACAGGAACAGTCGTGCGAACTAAAC
>Ga0209780_1004507_pt1 | contig 10739 bp, 10 predicted proteins | sample WorMetexBAHAMAS2_FD_187384 | JGI IMG/M metagenome (GOLD analysis project Ga0209780, IMG submission 187384) | Marine gutless worms symbiont microbial communities from Max Planck institute for Marine Microbiology, Germany - Inanidrilus exumae... | ecosystem: Host-associated > Annelida > Digestive...
GGGGGGGGGGGGGTCTAGTTGTTTAATAAGGCCAGTTTAATAATTCTTCTTCGGGGCAGAATAATTGGCCAAACATTATGCGACCAGTACACATGGGCGGCGAGCCGGGTTACATGAACCGTGGACCACTGCGATTGTTGCTATCAATGTGTCGTTTTGTTAATGCTTGTATGTATACAGAACACGGAATTTGTGGCAAACTCGCCCTGGCACAAGTCCAGGTGGCATAGCGCGTCTTTGATAAGAGCCGCAGGTCCCGCAGTGATCGCACCTGGCACATCTGAAACATGGAATAACGTCACAATGTTCGTTCCAGCAACGGTGCCATCGCGACTTGCCGGCTGTGCAATCATTAATGTCCACTATGTATTGGAGGTCAGACGTAGTTTCACACACTTGTTGATTCGTTTCTAGTTTGCTTCAAAGATACTGACGTCGGAAAGTGCAACGCCTTTTCCCTCAATAGACCAAGACGGGGTGAGGTTAGAGCGTGATCTTTCCTTCACTGCTTTGTCACATACATGTATCTGTCAAAGCTTAACAGTTTAAAACATGGTGTTAGAAGCCAGATCACATGCCTAAAACTGCAAAAATACTTTAGTGACTTAGTGCATGTATTATCTTTATGAACGTAGTACATACATTGGCCACCATAAACTACTTGCAAATAGGCAAATAGGCAGGGTTCTAGCACACACGCTGCAAAAAGATTATTATGCTAGCCAGTATATTTACACAGTTCGCTTTTGCAAAGCTAAATTTCCTCAAATTATTTAAACTTTAATATGTCACTGATGCTGTACTGGTAAGAGCCTGGAGCAAATCCACGCACAAGATGACAACTTCATGTTACGTTGCATTGAAAGTAAAATCAGGGTTTAAAGTAAGGGGGCTCAGGGGGCTCAGCCCCCCAACTCTTAGCTCAGCCTCCCAGCTCACGGGAAGTGGGGTGGTAGACTGAGGGAGGGGATAAGGGAAAGGGTAAGTGGTGAGAGGGAGCTCCCAGCTTTTTCAAACTACTTTAAGCACTGAGTTAAATCATTATTTCAGTGAGCGCTACATGGCTGTTACTTTTGAGAGTGAATCAGTGAATGAATGAATGATTTAATGGATAAAACCATATGACAAGAAGGGTCAAAGACCACCTGCACTTGCCCTTAGCACAGCAAAACATAAATGAGATACACAATAAAATACAAGCCTAGAGTGTTCGTGTTAGAACCATACTCATTTACAACTATTTTATGGGGGCTGTTGTGTACTGTATTCATAATGATACTCCATGCACTAAGTCGCTAAATGATTTTATTGCAGTTCTAGGCATGTGATTTGGTCTTTATCACCGTTTTAAACTGTAAATTGTTATATTTATATTTGTTTTTTGTTTTGGTGTTTGAATTTATCAGGTAGACCACGTTGTCACTAATTAATGAGAAATTTGAAATTGCTACAGTCGCTGCTACCGTTCACATCTGTAGTAAGGTGTCATTATGGCGAATTTCGTGACGATTGGTCAAACTGTTTCCGAGATATGGCGGTTTAAATGTTCTCAAAATGGCTGCCGTCCGCCATATTGGATTTTGTTGTAGGTTTCTTGGGACCACCCACAGAGACTACTTGGTGGTCTTTGTCGTTGTGCTAAATTTGGTTGGAATTGATGCCGTAGTCTCGATAATATGCAAGTTTTAATATTTTACGAGTTTGGCTTCAAAATGCCTATTCACGACCCCTTTTGAGCGGTTTTTGGGGGTTTGAACCCATAAATGTCTAACTTTTAGATGGAAACCCACAAAAGGCACTCGTGGTTGCAAAAGCACGTCGTTTGACACATTAAGCATTAAAATTGTCTTAAAACTGTAACCCGTACACTTACGAAATACGGGATAGATGGATATGTTAAAAATTCCACATGGAAACGCTTTTTTCACGCATGCGCCGAGCTGTAACCGCTAAATCGATTCATACCAAATGTTGCACATTGACATCCGGGTAGATCGGGGTAGTGATTTATTTGAAACCGTGTCCAAACATTTTGAACACCACACCAGAATCGCCAGTAGACTCGCGAACTTGCGAAAGTACAGTATAGGCTTACGACGCCGTGAATCCGTAGCGCATTTGTAGGAGCTTGTGTCGTGACTATAAACGGAGATCACGCCCTGATGTACGAGCACGCCCCCCCACGCCATGATGTCGTACCACAGCTGTGCTCCTGTTTATCTGTTGCCTTCGGTGCTAAGGAGAGTTTTGGCGTGTACTGGCTTAAGTGCCCTTCGTTCGGTCATAGCATTAGAGTGAATTCTACTGTTCTTATATTCGTTTACTATGTATACTCTGATTGGCTTAAATAAAGTATGTATGTATGTATGTAAGATGCACAGGGCCGCAAAAAATGGAGAAGCAACCTCAAAAACACCACTAGCAACCGGTCGGCCCGGAAACTGGCGCCGCTCGACACGGCATGTAAAAGGACTGTGTTCTGCCGATGTTGCTTTCTTTCATCTTTTTAACGGTCCTCTTGGATGGAAGGATCGCAACATGGATGCACGCGTTAACACCATCGACGATTCCTCTACGTCTGATAAAAATTTCGTGAACTTTGGTCCAGCAATCCCCGAGTTTTGCAGGCGCGTTTGCACCGGGCGGGCTAAATGTCTAGTTTGTTTATGTATTGCAGTTGAAACTGGAAGCAAAGTGCACAAAGTTTGTGATGCCGGTTGACATAGTGATTGGAACCATGCCACTGAGGCAGACTTTCCAGAGTTTTCCAGCTCCGCAGTTCAATGCTGTTGTTACGAGTCAACCTCCTTCAGCACCTCCCATCACTGCCGAGCCGGACAACTTCAACACTCGTATGTCTTACTTGCTTACTTACTTACTTACTTCTTTACTTACTGATTTATCGTGGTTTTTGATCACTTGCACGCTGCATTGTGTACAGAACAGTAATATTTCCCTCGCAAACCTCGTATCTTCTGGGTAACATGACGATATTTATGCCGTTGTAAAAATAAATCGTAACGTTTCTACTTTATAAATAGGCCTACTCGCAGATGAACCTTTTAAATTAGAAGTGCAATATTGCAATCCGTTTCCGAATGCCAGGGTGATGAATAAAGGTGAATGGGCCGAATTCGCCAATTTTGACGTTAAAATTGGTTGCCATGGCAACGTCTCCTCAGCAATCCGAAAAAAGGCCAGATCCTTGATCTACAATCAAATGCCTGCAATATGGTAAACATTTGGTGAAAATCGGTCCAGTAGATCCTAAATAATTTGTCTCAAATGATTTTTAAATGAGTGGGGTGCACGCCGACGACCCTCTTAAACTCCGGAGTTACTGGACCAACGTTCACCAAATTTACACAGTGTTGGCAGATCATCACAGATGAACTTTTAAATATCAGAATGGCGATATTGCAATCCGTTTTGGAATGTCAAGTGAATAGTCCGATTTTGCCAACTTTGACCTTAAAATTGGTTGCCATGGCAGCGTCCCTTAAGCCATCGAAATAGGGGGTCAAATCGATAATATTTGATGAAATTTTGAAACTTTGGTGAAAATCGGCTCAGTAGATCCTGATATAATTTGTCTCAAAGGGTTTTTAATGAGGGGGGTGCACGCCGACGACCGTCTCAAACTTCGGAATTACTGGACCGAAGTTCACCAAATTTACATACAGTGTAGCCAGATCATCACAGATGAACACTGTGAAATCAGAATGGCGATTGCAATCCAGTCCGGAATGTCAGGGCTACGAATAAAGGCAAATAGTCCGATTTTGCCAATTTTTTACCGTAAAATTGGGTACCATGGCAACGTCCGTAAAGCCATCAAAAAAGGGGGTCAAATCGGTAATCAACTGTCAAATACTTACCATGCGGTGAAAACTCGGTGAAAATTTGTCCAGTAGATCCTGATATAATTTGTCTCAAAGATTTTTTAAATGAGGGGGTGAACGCCAACGACCCTCTTAAACGTCGGAATTACTGGACCGAAGTTCAGCAGATTTACACACACATTGTAGCCAGATCATCACAGATGAACGTTTTTAAATCAGAATGGCGATATTGCAATCCATTTCGGAATGTCAGGGGTACGAATAAAGGTGAATAGTCCTATTTTGCCAGTTTTGACCATAAAATTGGTTGCCATGGCAACGTCCCTTAAACCATCGGAAAAGGGGGTGAAATCGGTAATCTACGATCAAATACCTACCGTAAGGTGAAAATTTGGTGGAAATATGTCTAGTAGATCCTGATATAATTTGTCTCAAAAGATTTGTTAAAAGAAAAGGAATTAGGCCTAATGCACGCAGAACATGTAGCCCGCGGTGCATGCGTGCCGTCATCATCATCATCATCATCATCATCATCATCATCATCATCTTCGTTTATTATCGAAGTTGTCATACGCAACTTTGCCGCTCAGGTTAAATTATGAGTCAGCAGTGCAACGTATAATTGCTGATAAATCACCAAATTTCAGTCAACTTTCTCAACGCCTGCATTAGTTATAATGGGTTTCGTGAGGTCAACCCAAAACGTAAGGTGCTCACATGCAGCAACCTCGCAGAATTAACGGCAATGTGGTCAAGGTCTCGGGTTTAATAGTTGGAAACATCAAATGTAGCTAATGTTTGTGTTCAAAATGTCCTCCATGTGCTCGGATACAAGCTCAAAGACGTGGACGCCACTGCCTGATCGCTTCATCGATGAACACCTGCTGGAAATGTTCCCATTCTTCGATTAGGCGCGACTTCAGCTGATTGAAGTCACGGATCCGGCTGCGGTACACACGCTACTGCAGCTTGCCCCAAATCTCATAGTCTACCGGGTTTAGGTCCGGACTGTTAGCTGGCCACAGAACTGGACTGATGAAGTCTGTTGTTTCACGACTAAGACTGAGACTGTCGCATTTGATAGACCGGAGTTCGATAGAACACGGTAGTGCTTCACGACTAACGGCGGTAAATAACGCTGTATTGGAAACAGGGATATTTTGTCATCGACATTTGAAGATGAATAACTGCGCTATGAGACAGTATTTTATAGCGAAATTTGTTGGTACTTTCATGGATATATTCTGGAATATCTGCACGCATTAGGATGCGTTCAGATTGCCATTTCTATCGTACATTGTATAGCGGCTTACTTTTTTCCGGACACGGTGTAGTTTGTGGGCGTATTTATAATTGTGGACTGGGGACGGAGCACACCCCATTTTAATTCAAATGTCGTCGTTCAGTCACATCTGTCCATCGACGTTTGAGTATGAGTTAGTCGGTTTTACCGCTCCGCGCAACGCTATGTTAGCGCGGTATATGCTGTTATCGTGCGTCTGTCTGTCCGTCCGTCCATCCGTCCGTCACACGCCGATATTGTATCAAAACGGCTAAACGTAGCATCACGCTCCATATGACAGCCCAGGGACTGTAGTTTACTGGTGCAAAAGATCTCGGTGAAATGCCACTGGGGTCACCCCCAACGGGGGCGCCAAATAGAAGTGGGGTAGGTTAAATCTAGGTAAAACTAAGGAAATTATTTTTTACAATCCTAAAGTCATACCTAACTTCACTCCTCCCCCTATTTTTGGCATTGAACAGGTTTCATCAGCTAAGCTGCTTGGTGTTTACATTCAAGGAAATTTCCGTTGTGACATGCATTTTAAACATATTATCACCGTTTCAAGTCAGAGACTCCATATACTTGAGGCTTTGAGGCGTCAAGGTCTTAGCCTAGAATTGTTACATTGTGTGTTTCATGCTATAATTGTCAATAAAATTACGTATGCTATCTCAGTATGGTATAGTTTCCTAAATAAAAGTCATGTTTTGCAAATAAATAGTCTTTTCAGGCGTGCTTTCAAGTATGGATTTGTCAAATCTGTTATCAAGCTTGAACAGCCACTGCAAGATTATGATGACAAATTGTTCACTAAAGCCACTCAAGGAAACCATGCCATGCATCATCTGCTTCCCAGTCCCAAGTCTACCTGTTATAGTTAACGAACACTCGGTCATGGCTTGTCTGTTAAACCGGTTAAATCCAAACTACACAAAAATACATTCATCAATAAACTGGTATTTGAAGATTGTTATTGATTGATTTTTGCGTTACTTAGTTTGTATTGTGTTTCACTTTGTTTGTTTTTATTAGTCAGTATGTTTTTATCTTTGTACTTCTGCTAATCTTTTTGTGCTTGTACTTCATTTCACGCGTTTGACGTGATTTTACTGTACATAATAAATAAATAAATAACAGTAAACGATTTTCGACCAATATCTCGCCATATCTCAGAAATGGTGCAAGATAGGAACATAGTGACTATGAAACGCTTAAGTATGCGTTCTTATTGCGGCCGTTTACGGCGCGTGACGGCCGTCGACGGTCATAACGTTGCGTCAACGGCGCGTAACAACCGTAACGTGCCATCGACGGCGGTCGACCGCGATCGAACGTGTGCGAACGCGGGGAACGGTCTGAAATATTTTGCATTGAGCACGCCGTCAAATTAGGTGAACAGTCAGTGTGATAAACTGGTGACCGTCTTTCGGTCACCAGTGTATCACAGTGACCGTCGACATCTGTGTATAGCACGGTGGCCGTGAGGCACCGCGTCGCGCGGGTATGTCAGCGGAGACTTGTCGGTTAATAGAAGTGTTTGTTTGCAGCACTTCCGTCGTACGAGGAGTGTACGACGATGGGTAACGTGAACATTCGCGAGGAGGATGACAACGAGTACATCCGTGGTGAGTTGAGTTGGCGTCCAAAGTACCCGATGTACAGGCAGCTGTCTGAGCCGCAGGGAGCCTGCAGCGCACCACCGCTGGCACCATTTGAAGTCGACCGAAAGTCGTGATTGTCGTGTAACATTTTCAAATGTTACACAAGTGAATTTGCTGGTTTTCTTGCACGCCACACATACTCGGGTTTAATAGTTAGTCTCAAAGTGAACCTCCGTAAGCCGGTTACACTCCCACCACTGGCACAAATGTTTACATGGGTAAATGACCTTCCTGTCGCTAACCAATTGGATCAGTTGTTGGACCTCGTCTATTTTTCTGAAAAAGGGACTCTAGTCGCTTTACGTCGACTGTCCGACGTCTTGTAATGTTATTTTGACCGGATTTTCTTCTGTGCTGCGATAGTTCGAAACTGTTTGGGGCAACGTTTGCTTCGAAACTGACTTAGTAGCTAGCAGTTGTAGTAGTTGTAGTAGTAGTAATATTCGCTTCTCTAATGCTTTTTGCAATTAACATTCTGTGGCTGTCTTTAGTCGATATCAGTTGAAGCGTTTATTTTTTATAGTTACCGCATGTTGTGGCCGTTTGTACCGGTATTGTCGTTGTAACCTGTAAACCGGCTGTGACTTCTACTCTCATTTAATGCAGCTACTGTATTTTACTACACATTTTCTTTACTTCTCATGCATTGCACTTATTACTGACATATTACAGCTGAGCTGCCGAGTTGTGCTAATCATAAACTGCGTCAACGTTGCCACGTGCTGTCGCGGTCTGTTCGTTTGTTAGTCTGTCTGTTAATAGATCACTTACATGGTTACGAAGAGAATTTTTGCGAAATTTTTAATGCCCTTCTTCGAGGAAAAAACTGGATTGAATTTTGGGTTGAGTATGGAAGTGAACCGACTTTAGGGGAAACATACAATATGTATGTGTTGGTTCTGGATGGATTTTATAAGCAAACTGTAGTAAGACAGAGGTTCGGACAGCGAACGACTGCCTATATATTTTTGGGTTGATCTACTGCCTGATTGTTGAAGTAGAAGTCAAAAACGTGACGTTGCTTTGTATCCTTAGTATAAAGTGGTTTGTTATCCCTTCACCACTCGACACTGTCGGCGAATGCATTATTATGTTTTCAGGCTTTCCGTCCGCCGCGTCCATCCGTTCGTCCGAACAGATCTTGTTACCACGATATCTCATGAACGGCTCGAGCAATCTCGATGAAACTTACAGAGAATACTGATGACCTGATTTGATTTTAGAGGTCAAAGGTCAAGGTCACAGCAGGCCGTCGAGGTGGCGAACGCATCCACGTCGACGATAGGGCGTTGAAGTCTAGGCCTATCTTCTATAGTTGACATTTGGTAGGTGGCGCCACCTAATGATAGCGACACCGTGCAACATTGCATTTATTTTAATTTTGTGCTTATGGATTTTCACGATTTGCACCGTAAGAACGTGAAATGGCTTTAAATTACTGTGTTTATTCACGTAACGACTTCTGCTTATCTGTGTGGCTAATACATGTAGATAGACTACTTACTATGTAACCAGTTTATGAACTCATCTACTGCAATGCAGTCATTTAGGTGAAATAAAATTCCAGTTTAAATTTGAAACTGAAACTGACTGTAATACTCCATCACTGAATGACAAAACTACTGCTCAAGACTCACGAGACTAAATTCGGAGAGCTTGGAGGTGAGGAGGCTTCGTGCGGACGCAATGCTGGTTTATAAGATTCTCTTTCGTTTAGTAATAATAATAATAATAAAATAGGATTTGTGTAGCGCCGTAAAGCCGTATGCCATTCCTGGGTGAATGCTTATTAAGTTTGACTGTCATACAAGTGCGTAGTCTTACGAATGCACGGCAGTGCTGATGTAAAGTTTATCTGTCGTTCCACTGATCATGTTCTTTGGATCTGCTGATAAAACGTAAGAGATTTAGATTCCTAAACTCGTTACGCTGATACAATGACCAGCATGCTATATATGCGTACGTCGTATATGTACACTGGTAGACAGGAATTGTCTTGCAAGCTGTATTTAACAGCTGAGTGTCCACTGCTGCTTTATCTCTGTGTCTTTCATTGTTTTCGTGGGTTATAGTCCGTCATAGGTCTATGATGTCCTGTTTGTTTGTTATTTATCTATTCTGTTGTTTGTCTGTCCTTGTCTGTCTGTCTTGCTACCAGTATTCGTGAAATAAAGACTTATAAAGTTGATATACTATTTTCATTTTGAAGTGTTATGCTACCGCCTTATGAGTTGTGATGACAGTTGTGTTTGACGGTGCATTTAACATTGAAGTTCGTATCCGCTTTTCTTGTAATGCTTGACTCCGCTGTTATCGCGTTTATATATGCATGTTTACTGCGTCTTAGACAGGACATTTGTACAGCGCCTTGTAATAAGTATACTTGTCTGTAAAGCACTCAGAATGGCACGTGTTAACGAGGGGTCACACACTTTTACCTGCCGCCCAACGTACGTTTATCGACGAATGGAATGATCCATCCTGCCTTTGATCCCCAGCCGCAGCGCATCACCGCACTTTGGCCGGTGCTAATTTCTCGTCCAACTGAGGTAGGAGGCTGAGTTGGCCTGAGTGGCTTGTTACACACTGAGGTGGTATGCCCGCCCGTAGACAGTATCCGATCCCAATACCAACTGACCGATAGTGCGGCGGCCGGGATCGAACTCACACCATTGAGTCGCAAGTCCGACGCCCTAACCACTAGACTACCGAGCCACCTGCATATTTAAAGCCGTGGTCACTCTTGCAGTATGTGCTGCTCGTGAGAATCGTTACGGTTCTCTTGGATGAGGACTCCAGTACCCCATAGGCCGAGTAGGCAGCGGCCTATGGGCTCCGCAGCTTTTATAGGCCCCGCGATAACCGATCAGTGTACTATTGACTTGATCGTGAAAGTTGTTGGTTTATTAAAATTTATATAATTTTTATTTACTAGCATAATATGTTAATGTACTTGTTAATTTTTGTTTTGTGTAATAGAACTGATTTATTATAATTGTTGGTTTGCAAAATTAAAAACGTATTAGGAGATAATTTGCGAGGGGACCCGAGATTTCGACTGTCTAAAGGCCTCAATTGGGTTTAATCGGGCACTGACTTCACGAGGCCAAGACAGGGAATTTACATGCAACTCTTAATCCTTGTCCGGCCAAGGGTTTTCGGAGCATTTTTTGCTAGACATTGTTGCGATCTATAGTTTTGCCGCTAAAGTCTTTGAAACATTCGGAGGAAACGCAGCGAGGTATAATTTCCACAACTACTGCATCTGTCGACTGGGGCGATTATATTCATAAAATTTAGTCTCTTGGGCCCCCGACCAAGGTGAAGTCTGGGATGGAAGAACCGAAGCATGGCACCCTTCCAGGCCAAATTTCAGCAGTAGCTTACAGAGTTACTCGAAAATTCAGATTGTGACTGTCTGAACAAATGGATTCCGAGACGTTCTTCGAATGTGTGTACAATACAGTGACGGGGATATCAGGCGAAGAAATCACTTTGACATGGCACATGAGGGTGATCGGCGAATCGATGAACAGCTCATGATAACATATTGCGCTCGCATACAGTACGTTGTGCGGTAAAAGACGGTCTGGGTATACAGTTCAAAACAACAGTACTTTACAGTCCAGAGAAGTGACAGCTGACGATCTTTGTCTGCGGAAACAGACACTGAACCAGCGATGCAGCTAACAGACATACCAGCACACAGACAGCAGCACTGGGACTTCGCCGCCTAACCTCTTGATAACAAGAACAAGGGCAGTAACCCTTACTAACCTTAACATTACTTGTCACCGTGTCACGACATTCATTTAAGCTGATATACAGGGTGGGCCAAAAAAACCGGACCAATTTTGGATGTTAATAACTTTCAATACAGATGACATTCCATAGATCAAATGGTGTCACTGTTTCCACAAATAAGTCTTCTTTATGAGTTAATACATTGAT
>Ga0209780_1004508_pt1 | contig 10737 bp, 7 predicted proteins | sample WorMetexBAHAMAS2_FD_187384 | JGI IMG/M metagenome (GOLD analysis project Ga0209780, IMG submission 187384) | Marine gutless worms symbiont microbial communities from Max Planck institute for Marine Microbiology, Germany - Inanidrilus exumae... | ecosystem: Host-associated > Annelida > Digestive...
GTATTTATATAGGGGTGGAGCAAAAAAACGTTGACCACCGCGAGTCAGAAAAGTAAACATAAATTTCGCTCAGGGTTGCTCAGTGTTCCCATTTGGAACTCTGGGCAAAAATAGGTTAGTGATGGCTTTTAAAACTAGGAAACATAGGCAGTCGTATCGACACGCAGACCCACGCCGGCAACAGCCGCATGTAGCACAGCGGAGTACAGGTGTACGGAATACCGGCCATGATCACTAGCGACCGTGCGGTTTTTGTAACCGTGTGACCTTGACGTTTAACCTTTTGACTTCTGGGTTAATGCATGCTGAGCGACTGCTATAGGGTATACGTGTACCAAGTTTGTTGTTGATAGCTCAAGCCGTTTTCTTTTTAGAGCGCAGACATCAGACAGACGCGTCTGAAGCAATGCCCACGCCGGCGGCTATGGATAATAAACTAGAAAACTAGAAGGTGAAAAGCAGGAGAGTGGAGGGAAGATGACGAGTTGCAGTAGGGCCAAATTAACCCATTTTGCCCAGAGTTCCAAAATGGGTAGGAAGGCAAGACGACCATCGACCACATGTTGTACAACACATAAAGACTTAACGAACTATCAGATATTTCATTCATGGTGTTGGCCTTCAGGATTGCATTTCTCCTTCATTAACCCATTTTAGCTCAGTGATTCCAGAATCGCTTAACCTTTTAACCCTGAGCGCCAGAGTGCCCGAAAGTCAGAAACTAAAGATGGTCGGTCAGCCAGCCTGGCGTCGAATCCGTGAATTAGTGATAGCTATGTTGTGAACACTGAGCTAAAGAGGGTTAAACGGGTTGGATGTGTGTGTGTGTGCAGACGACGGAATGAGTTCGTCCAAGAGTTCGTCCGTTCTGCCTTCAAGCTCGGTCGACACGACCTCTGGCGACGAGCATGACGTCATGAGACCACGTGACACGGTAGTAAATGACTGCACACTCCACTTAATCGAGTTTTGTTTCCTTCACCAGACCGGTTAAACCGTAATTAGAAGCTGATAGTAGTAGTAGTAGTGGTTGTGGAGATGATGATGTGATGATATTGGTGGTAGGGATAGCACACGGTGTTGCAAAATAGCTGTACCACCCAAACTCAAACCATAATTTATTACTGGCCCGCCTACACATAGTGTAGGGGGCCAGACTAGTAATCGTCGCTGGTGTCTGTCGTCTATCGGCCTCTGTCGTCGTCGTTTGTCATCTGTAACGCTGCCGGCGGGCGGGCGGGCCGGACGCCGGTCGCGTGGGCGGTCGGGCGGCCGACACTGCACGGTGGACCAGTACGGTTACGTCCCGTTAGGGCGATACCTTGTTTTAACATTAGTTGTACGATTCTAGTAATTTTTGGGGTACGGTTGTCTTCGTCGGTTACAGAGTTTGTAAGTAAGTAAACGTTTGTTGTACAGAGCGGTGAGTCGGCGGTCGAACCTTCTGTCAGAGACGTAACATCAGACTTCCCCAACATGTCAGGTCGGCTGTCACTGAGACACTGTGTTTGTTTGTTTGTCTGTCTGTCTGTCTCGCTGTCAACAGATTACTCAAAAGTTGTTAAACAAGAAATATGCATATAAATATGCATAAAATGTCTCACAGTCGCTTCTGTCCCGATTGTTTTGCGTCACCGTGTATTAAAGGTATAAAGTTCTCCCATACTCGTTACTGAGCGTTGGGCCCGGAGCTGATCCCGGTGTACAGGCAGTCAGCCCGCAGGTGACTTAAAGCCATCCACCCATCGGTAGGTTGCCATTACTTTTCGCCAGGCCTGCGGTTACCTTCCCAGACAAAAAGCGTCACCGTCCATCGGCCGGTACCAAATTATACTGCTTGGTGACAGAGGCACATGCGTGTGAGCAGCTTGCCCAAGGCTGTTACCTGGAAGCGGACCGACTGAGATTCGTAACCGAGATCTTTAGAATCGCGAGCGAACGCTCCATTGTTAAGCCGCATGCAGGCCACTCACCGTGTATTAATATTATTTAATTGGTGGCGGCGCCGGTGTAGAAGTGTACGCGCTGACGTCACGAGTGACGACGTTCGATGACGACCTGACTCCGGTGGTGGAGGAGAAAGAGACTCCAGACTCCGTGGATGAAGTGGCAATCCGGACTCCGTGGATGAACTGACGACAGCCAGTGTACAGCGGCTCATCGCAGCGTCCAGTCCAGACGACGAACGCATGGACGTCCACAGATCCAGTTCCGACTCGGACCCGGAGTCCCGCAGACATCAAGGTACCGTAGTCAGCGTCACTGCTTCATACGGAAGGAACATGGTACCCAGCTTACAGCGCTCAGTGCATGCTGGACATGGCCGTCCGTGAGATTTATGGTTTTCACCGATGGGAGTCAGTCAAAACGTTCATATGTGGTCTTGGGCGTCTTGATTTTAAACACATATAATTATGCTCTTAGATGTTTCAAATTCTGGAAGAGTGTGTACATTAGCTCCAATGTTGTGCTGAGAACTGTGTTAAGTTGTGTTGTGAACAGTCAAGATTTTAATCAGTTATGCTATTTATATGGTGTGTCTGAATTTTAGTGAGTTAACGTGTGCTGTGTATGAGCATTTTAGGACAAGTACTATGTGATTTCTCTTCTTTTTATATTGTGTGCATTACTGTGATGTTGAGGTATTAGTTGTAGTGTTTGTTTGTTTGTTTGTCTGTTTGTTTTTAATCTTCGCTGTAGGCCTATTCTGTCTTCGTGACGAATAAACGTATATAATAGGGTCTGTAACGAGTGGACAATGGCTGCTCCACACTGCCCGACAGTGGTCAAGCGATATCGAATACAAATAGAGTATTTATTTACTGATATTTGTTTATTTTCTCGTTGTGTGATTTTTTGTTGTAATGTCGTCTGCAAACATGCAATGATGCCAAACTGTAAAGAAAAACAAAAAAACGCCTTTCGTTATAATGTCGCTAGCGTGTGTGACGTGAACATTGACTGTCAAGCGTGACGGAAAGCAACGTGGGTCTGTGTATGGTAGTTAAGTAAGTAAGTAAGTAAGTAGAATTTAATAGCACATAACTGATGTATATACAGCTGTAGAAATAAGACACTGCGATGAAGCAACAGATTACACAAAATTAAGTACAATCCAGAAGAACAAAAATACATAATGTACTGTAGTACATTATGTATCTTCGTTCAATGTATATTGATACGGCCGCATAATAATCAGGTTTTATATATTCAACTTTATTCGCTGTAGATCAATATAGCAGCAAAAAAGAATATACGACTAACTGCTCTGTACCATATACTTTATAATGCGTCGAACTACCGTGTCATACCTTGCTCGTGGCACATGTATATTGGTGTCACGAAAAAGCGCTACGCAAAGACTTCATTTACGTTACTTTAAACAGCCATGTTATTTGTCGTTTTCGTCGACTAAAATAACACGTATACGATGTGACTGTGACAGATGCGGCTGTGCAGCAGTACTCGGTGTTGACGCTGGTTCGCAGGCCGCGCAAAGCTGCAACAGGTGCTACCGCAAGAACGACCGACGGCGGAGGCTGCGATCGTACGCCAGTATTGATGACGTCATCGATACTGGACGACGAGGACGAAGACGTGCAGAACGCCAATACCCCGGATGAGCTGACGTCATCGTCGAGTGTTATTAGACTTCCGCAGCTTCATCAGCGCCAGCATCAGCAGCAGCAGAGAGCGTTCGACTGTGCTCAACAGATAGGTACCGTTATGATCATAGCCGGTTATTGCCAGGTGCAGAATTTTACATGCCCGCTGACCACCAAAAAAGTGTCAAAGTATAACAGCGAACTCAAAGCTCTGGGCCAGGTCGCCAATCGGGCAAAACTAGAAGAAGCCAGCACTCACAAGAGTGCAAAACCCACGCCTCGTGACTTTTGACCCCAATAAATGAATTTCGACGACGCGTCGTGTAATATTTATCTGTCAAGTTTGGTGATCTTAGCTGTATCGGTTCTTGATATGCAGTGCGTAAATAGAGACAGACACACAGACAAACGGTGTGGAATTTTTACTTACTCAACTCTTGACGGTGTATCTGTGAACCTCCGAGCATGGCTACACCACTGGATGCACCGACTGATACACGAGAAAACGGACGTTACTGTGGCAGTAAATCACGGGGTACAGGGGGAACGAGCCTCCATGATTTGGAGTGGGAGACGCTTATAAAAATTGTCCCCTAAATTTTGTAATGTTTCAAAATTTCAAGCACCTGACTGCTTGTATTATAATGCTGTAAAAGCTTGCCAACCACAAAAGTACATCTTCAATATCAACCAAATCACCATTTCAGGCGGAAAATTCAACATTCTTTTCTGGCGAGGGCACGGACTTTAAAAATACGCTTAGAATTTACCAAAACACACCATTTCAAGTGAAAAAGTCAACTTTTATCAGGATAGGGGCCTATGGCCCCCTCCCAGACCTCTGCCTGGTGGGGAGGGGTACCCCTTCCCCACAACCCACCCTTCGCCCCCCTACCAAGCCCACTGGATTTGCCCCTCTGTCCCGAAAATTTAAGCCATAGATTAACGCAACTGTGCATTAGGCCTACTTTTACGCCAGCTTTAAAACATTGGTAAATAATATTTAGCTGAAGCAATGAGAAGTAGTGATGAACTGATGGTGGTACAGAGGTGGTGGTCGGTGACGTAGAGCCTCGGAGATCATCATCGCGCTATTCACGAGTCAGCGTTGATGAGATGGACATTGACCGCATGTTTGACAAGACGACCAGCGTCGATGATCAAGGCTCAAGCGCCACCGACGTCCTGGTTCAAGACCCTCTCTCACCGACCGACTACACGCTTCAAGTCGACGACGACGAACAAGAGTTAAATCGATTAGACACGCTGCCGTAGCGTTTCGGCAGATGTCCGAAATCAGGTCAAGGTCATGCGAAATAGGTCAACGTTGGGTAATCCTCAGAACGCCGGCCCCAAATTCTAGAATATTAGGGGTGCCTAACCCTAACTCCTAACCTTGTCGATATAGGCTTATGTTTCTTAAACTAAAAAATCGGTAGGATTAAATATTTAAATAACCTATGCTACTATAAATTTTTACCAGAGCAACTTCACACGTAAGGTACTCATAAACCTAATTAACTAGCCTAATAAGCACCCTAACCTTTTACAGCCCCTAACCCTAACCGTAACCCATGGAGTTAAGAAATTGGGACCGACGTTCTTCGGATTACCGAAAGTTGTTTGGCGTATCTCGTTTTTGTTATCATTCTGCCGTGCCGTGGTGCATACAGTGAAGTTACGACGACGAAGATCGCTTGCTCAGTTAACTGTCTACATCAATTCACTTGTCTTCCACGTACAGCGTTTATTGCCAAGTGCTTGCTTGTTTTGAGTCCGTGTACGTCCGTCATGTTAAATTCCGTGCCACTGATGATAAGTCGGCCAGCTTAGATCGTCCGCAGCGCAGCCAGTGCCTGGAATGTAATACGGTTCTGTAGCGTCGAAAGTTTTTCAACGGCTGCACAACACTGCGAAATAATGACGTCCAGTTGGCTAGTTGTAATGTTCGCACGTTAAGACAGGTTATAGTTTATAGGATCACGATGCTGCTATTTATACAATCACGGTCTCAGGTAGAAATATTCATAAATTATGCCATGGTTCTTACGGCTTTCCAAGTATAATTGATGACGATTTTAACAAGAGGTCAACAACATTTTGATGAAAGGCCGCATCGCTGTCTTATCACCGCTGTCTTGTCACCCCCACGGCGGCAAATGGATTCGTCCAACCTTGATCCCTCTAATACATTGGTTCCTTGGCCCACGTGAATCACTCCTCCCAACGGCATCTCGATCGGTTCGGCCGTTTTTGCAGGGTTCACATACGTGACCAACACACAGATGGACGGACCACGCTACTCCGTCCGTAGCAGTAGGCCGCTATCGTTAACTATCACTGCGATGCGGCCTGATAATGTGTACAAAGTGGTGTCGTTGACAAAACTAGATTTATAGCCGAGGTCCATTCGGAAATAAATGCATCTGTATTCTTTACTCATGATTCTCAAAAGAGTTGACGGTACGGTAGTTATTATTAATCGATAGATTAGGTGTGTTAGCTGAGCGCGATTTCTTAGTCACGAACATCTTTGTTTCACTGTAATGTTAAGCCAGCATCGTGTATACACACCGTCCGCATTCCGTCCCAGAGTCTGTCCACAGGTTAGTCCAAGAAACGGTTGTTCACGAATTACGTTCATATTTTATGCACGCCTAAACTAATTTTGCTTACTTAATACTCAACACAGCGAAATACTCATAAGCATCCTTCGTTATCAGCAAGTCAGAACTCGGGAGCCAAACTATAAGAAGCCAGCACTCACGAGAGTGCAAACACCCACGCCGACAATGCTTTTGTGACTCGTGACTTTGACCTTCTGTTCTGACCCAAAAATAACTGGGTTTCCAGGACTTATCATGGAACATTTGTATGACAAGTTTGTTGATCTTATAGCTACATCGGTTATAAGACATCGTGCGGATAAACCGACAAACACCGATAAACTCTGGTTTCAGACTCGGTTTTAAAATCCTAAGTTTATCATAAGTTTTTCATAAGTCTATCCTGAGTTATAAAGTTAAGGTTTTCATAGACTTTTACATGTAATTTATTAAAGCAATCTTATAACTTACTAAGTTCTTCCTATATATATGTGAGACAATTCTACTCGCAAGACAGCAGTCGGCGTGGGTAATGAGCATGTTATTAATACAAACGACTGTCTATACAATGGAAGAAGTAAATAAATAAATACAAATTATTTGAACTAATCGCTTGAGCTTCCTTTATCGGATTTTCCAACAGTGAAGTGTTTTTGTCGTAACCAATGGCGTCTGTCAACGCGACACTAACATCGGGGGACATTCCAATTTCCCTGTAAGCGCTCCAGCCTCCAGCAAGGACATCAAGGGAGTTTGGAAGCCCGGCCACGAAAGGTTTTTAACACACCAAAACCGTCATTCCTCTTTATCTTGACCACAGTGGCGGCGAGGTGATGGGGGTCACCACGACCCCCCATGGCCCCAATGTTCAAGGTGGGGGTCAAAGCTATATTTCTGACCCCAGTAATCGGTGAGAACAGCACATTTTCTTACCTAAAACGAACCAAAATGCATGATTTTGACTAAAATGTTTCCAGGTCCTACAGCTGTCCATGCTTTCTGACTCACAATATTTTCGACGCTCCACCGCCACTGCTTGCCCATAGATAGAAGAAACCCAAAGTTGAATATAGGGGATTTCCCAACGAGAATACACCCAACCCAAGCATATGCATACTCTGTATGCAGACTTGACGCCTATGGTTTTAACACTATATGTGTTGCTGTATTGCCGAATTTTTTTTCTGCGTTTCGGGATAACTGTTTCGACTCTGTGACATTGTGATTGGTCTGTTCGTTGTGCGTATCATAAATATTCATAATGTTCGAACAATTTTCGTCGCCCGTCTATCCGTCAGGAACGCCCGACAGGTCCGTAGTATTACAGTAGTCCACGCTGGCGCCCTTAGTGCTACTGCTGTTAAAAATATACGCTGGGTTACTTTGTCTTTCACTTAAACTATAGGCTTAGTAGTTTTTAGTAGTAGGCCTATTAACTCAGTTTTAAACCAAAACCTTATTAATGTGCAAAACTAGTTAAAAGGAAAAAGCTGCAAACTCCACGTTTTAAAACTATCACTTTACTGACAATTTTGGTCTAAAACTCTGGCTTCAAACTCGGTTTTAACCTGCAGTTTAAGCCGAGTATTGGCTTATAACTGGACATTTGGGTCTGGTTTAAGCGTCAACGTAAAACCAAAACTTGTTTAAGCGAAAGACAGTCACCTAGTCTAAACTAGCACTGTAGTCTCCTCAAAATCGATCGTAGCCAGTAACTATAAGCTGCGTTGGCAGTGCAGGTAATTTCCTAATACATGCGGTTTGCTGCGTACTCCGCTGCGTCGACCGTAGCGCATACAGTACCGTTGTTGCCATGTTTTTAGCTCCAGTTGTACAGATTTCTTGCCTTGTTACTGACTGCAATCAATATTCTATGCGTTTGAATGCGTGTTTGAATATCTAGATACAACTTGCCGCTTCACGGAACCACTAGTGCACTTAATTTACCTACTCACACACAATAACCCAAAGACCTTAACATCTTCAAGTCAACTATATGTGTTCCTTAAAGAATAACATCAGTAAGATTAAATAACCTATTCCATATCAGTAGAAGTTATTTACCGGAGCTACTTCAAACCAAAGGTACTCATAAATCCAACTAATTTCAGGGTAATCGTTTCAGGGTACAATTTCAGGGTTAAGAAATGTGAAGAGCACACTGTGACAAACTAGTAATTATTGTCGACAAATTATGCAATATCATGCACTCAAACGGTAATACGAGTGACGTAAGGACGGCAATAAAGACAATAGGGAATGGCAAAATTTGACCTCCTCCCTGCCAGCCCCAAACCCATTAACCGATTGCCATATGGGATTTTTCATTATTAAAAATTCGATGTTAACGGCCTGTAGGGTTATTCACAGTGTGTCATCCTACCACATTTCATGACGATTGACAGAACAGCTGTCGAGATAGAGCGACTTCACGGATTGCAAAATGGCGGCCGTCCGCCATCTTGGATTTTGTAAAAATCATTTTTTTACAATCGATAGGCTTAAGAGGGCCAATGGCAAACTTCGTGATAATTGGTAATTGGTGGAATCACTGCTAAGTTATGGCCACTTACTTAACCCTGTTCAATGTCAGCCATCCGCCATGTTGAATTATCATAAATTCGAAATTTTAACAGCCAATAGGGTTAAGAGCTTCAGTGCATGTCATCCTACCAAATTTCATGGCGATTGGTCGAACCATTGTTAAGATATTGCGATTTGAAGTTATGGCGGTCGTCCGCCATCTTGGATTTTTAAAAATTCAAATTTTTAACGACCACTAGATTTATGTTAAAGAGGGCCAATATCATATGCGTTACCACGTCAAATGTTGTGCCGATCGGTCTAACCATTGTTAGATGTGGCAATTTTTATATTTTTCAAGATGGCGCCCGCCCGCCATCTTGATTTTAAAAGTTCAAAATTTTAACTGCCACCATAGTTCGGACACTCAGTGTTCATCACTGTTCGTGCCGATCGCTGAAACTGCTGATATTGCGATTTTCCAACTTTCAAGATGGCTGCCGTCCACCACCTTGGATTGGACTTATGCGTGCTTGGACCCCCACAAAGAGTATCTTGCACTGAAATATATTTATAGAAATCACAAATGAAAAATCTACTCGGAGTGAGAAACAGCAGAACAAAAAACTGTTATTATTATATGTAATGATTACTTGTCAGTGAGCGAAATCTACAACAGAAAGTTACAATGACACTTGGGATTTCAAAACACAGACAGCGGACAAAATGACGGACGGTCATATTGTCTGTTATTCTGAAACAAGCCAGGCATCATTGTATCTGAATGAATGTACCCAGCATGCATTAGGTGAATTCTCACATATCACAATGCCCACCAACAGTAAAAACTGGGCGCCCTTAAGCTGGCAAGCGCTTAACTAGCCATGCTTTAGCACTTATAACGGTCTTACTGAACTAAGAGCTTCGTTAGCAAACTGAGAAGCAATATTTTCCACTTAGTTCAGACTTTTGAGGAAGTTCATCATGCACAGTTGGTTCTGTCATGGCAACGTATGTTGAGTTGGATGGTATCTTCAATTTGTAAACAATTTATTTACTGTTGTTTTACGTTATGCCATACAAAAACAGTAAAGTTGGCTTGCGAGTTGGTTGAAGCATTTTATTTATGAAACTGTTACTGATGAAGTCATTGAATATTTATAATCTAAGCAGTCTTTTGCTAGTGACAGCTAAGCACTTTTTGCCAGCACTCGCCAACTTAATGCGACCGTGGTCTAGCACATCAGTTGCATCGACAACCCATCACCAAACTTTTAAAAAAATTAGCTCTGTACGGGACTGGCGGTCGACTCCTACTTACTGCCAACTTCAGTCACACAGTGATCTTGCATGCCAGGGACTGACCCGTCAACCTTCCACCCTCCATCACACACTGAAGCACGTAATAGCTTACCAGGTAAGTAATAATAATAATAATAATAAATGGCGATGGAGGCTGAGGACGGCAGCCGCCTCCAACTGTACATAAACACATTTGTAGCACTGTAGCGGCGCTCTGCGCTATACAAATCAATCTTCATCATCATCATCATCATCATCATCATCATCATCATCATCATACATAACACTCAACAGACTTCCGAATGCATAAACCATTAGTAACAACAACGAATTTCACATGAAATCTGCCCTTTCTTAAAGAAGAAAAATATGTAAATATCTCGGCAAATGAGGATGGTCATGGGTGGCACAACGGACCATAATGAAACGATATTACGATTCAAGCCTTCACCATCACAGTGTCACTGCACAATTACCGCTGTTTTTTGTTACAAAGTTAAATAACACAAACAGACAGACAGAATAACACAAAACAGCAAGCAAACTATCAGCAAAATGAGCGTAAGACAGGCGAGTTGCCATGCTAGTATTAACGACAAGCCTTTTATTAGCAAACGTCAACGTATTACGTTACGTTTGCTATATGCGATCGCAATTCCGTCTGTCGTCTGTCTGTGACGTTGGTGCACCCTACTCAGGCG
>Ga0209780_1004509_pt1 | contig 10737 bp, 9 predicted proteins | sample WorMetexBAHAMAS2_FD_187384 | JGI IMG/M metagenome (GOLD analysis project Ga0209780, IMG submission 187384) | Marine gutless worms symbiont microbial communities from Max Planck institute for Marine Microbiology, Germany - Inanidrilus exumae... | ecosystem: Host-associated > Annelida > Digestive...
AGTCCAGACAAGGTGCCCCATGCTGGGAGTGTAATGCACTTGATCGCTTCTTTGTCCCCCCAAATTTCGAAAGTTGGGGGGACGTCCCCCCCCCAAACTCACGACCAAGTCTCCGCCCATGATGACCTTGACTTTCGGGGTTCAAGGTCACTCAAGAGATGCAGCTGTACCACATATTCCCAACCCATAACGTTGGCGAAAACTACTTCTGGTTCCGGTTTTTACGACACATTTTACCTTTACAGCCTCAATTTTCTAATGGGGTGTTCATTTGTAGCGGATCCAGAAATTTGGCATTTTTGAGGCCGTTTCGAAGCAAAATCTATCGAATTTGGCAGTAATTGGTGAAAAGCATATGGCAACCCTGAAGCCTGAAGGCTTCAAGATGCTAGGACTCACGGTTTATTATTTTTATTTTAATGGGTTAAGGTCGCCAGTCGTAATATGTCCAAGGATCACGGTTGATTTGTGACGCCGCTGGTCGCACGGCCCCTCTGTGGTAGCGGAGCTTGTTAGCGATGTCATACATGTGCTGCGGCATAGCCTAGGCCCACTACAAGGTTTCGGTCTTGGCCGTATCCAGTTCCTTTTATACACCGAAAATAATACCAATATCTTCGCAGTGCACTCTTAAAAAGTCTCTTATAACAAAGCTCAACTGTGCTCCGAAAAGTGCTGCCTGTGCAGCATCTCGGGGATAACGTGAGAAACGATAATAGGGAATCAAATCAATGGAATGACGACGATAAATCGTTATGATAATTATGAACCTAAGTGTAGTGACTGCTTCGTAAACTGTGTATGTATTGTAGCCGTGTCTGGAAGATGATCGCCATCGCAAACGTCGTCAGACATGGCTAGCAGCTGGCAGTGCGCCTCGACTTGTCGCCGGCGTGACCGTCGTCTTTGCAGCACACGATAGACGCACGCGCTGACCGTCGACAAAGACACGCACAGCAGATTATAAGTCACAGGCGCCAAGCACGCCAACTGAGCTTCCGGTTCCGCCAAGGACGAATGCAGCAACACGCTGACTATGTATGTCGTTCGCGTTCCAGACTCAAGACAGACGGTCAACTGCTGACAACGAGTGAGCCGCGCCAAGTAGGCGACCGCGAGACCCGAGCCGTAGCCAGCTGCCGAGAGAACCGCAGGAAACAACAATGTCTTGAATGTAGTCTGTTGGAACAACGGGTGATAGATATAGACGTTGACGGCAAAGATTGCAGCTAGTGTAAGCAGCGTCAGAGAAGGCGCGTACAGTTGCCAAAACTTGTAGTAGACACGTTGGAAACGTCTCGCCACAAAGACTCCGAGCAGACATGCACTTAACATGCACGATGATAAAATTGTCATCTCAATTACGGGTAAACGTATTGTGCTGGCGTTCATGTCTATCGTCTTCTCAAAGAACAGACTCCACAGTGGAAGCAGACCTGTAAACAATAACCATGCAGTGCACTGATTAGGCTTCTTGGCATAACCTGTGCGGACATACTGCAGTCTCAGTCTTACACCCATCATATCGATCCTTTAGGTACAGCAATCAGTCTGTGTGTCCGGATAATAACTTTTGAAGGAAATCACCTTTGACATAGGCATTTGGTGTGCTTGTTCATCTTGATGCTATCTATGTCAAATTCGAAGGTCGATACCAATGGTCAAAAAGTTCACGGTGGAAGAAAAGTAGTGCCACCTCAAACAAGTACGTCCGTCTTCGGGGTCTGACGTATATCCACACATGCCGATCCTACGTCCACGCGTCGCGCGATTTCACGAACGGCGCATCTCTAGCGTGACGTTTACGTCGGCGCATCTCTACGGTACATGCGGGTGGACGTGGCCCACGCGCTGGCCGATTCGTCCGATTTTGGGCTTCTGGAGGAACAAAGTTCACAAAAATAGGAGATTCCCTGCCTTGGACGCCGATGAACCGCCGTGCAAAATTTGACGCCGCTATAGCTTTATCCTCGGCGGAGAAATCCGTAACCGTACAAAAACACACAAACAGTAACCGATATATCCACACCTTGCCTATATCGGTATGTGTGGGTAATGAGAGCATTCTAGTTTGGTAAAACTATACGGCACATTTTGGCTTTAACTATGTGATATAATGACTTTCAGTCTTTAAACTGTACACCCAATTTCAACTTCGTGGCAAACTTTCGTGTGTTGCATGAACAGTAGATCGAGTGTGCATTTTAGGTGAACCGCAGACCTATTTGTACGGTCGACACTTGAGATTTTTTCATGCCTATAAATAGTCCACCATGCACTGGAAACATGCACTGAGAAGATACTGAGTAATGAGCGCCTCCTATTCGTTTTCCACGATTTTGGCGCTATATAAATTTGCGTGTATGTATGTATGTGTATGTATGATTGGCTGGCGGTGAGGCCTGGCTTGGGATGTAAATCAATAAAATAAAGCTTTATGATAGGTCGAGGTGCTAGTGTCCGAACCTGTCCACTGCTATCGTACGTATGACTTAATAATATAGTCGTAACTAATAATACTAGGAGGGAGTAGAAATGAGATGACAAACCGAGGGCAGCCAGATTGATGACGACGATGAGGAGAATGTTAAGAGTGAGGTCGGCCTCGGCGAGCAGGACTATCAGAGAACCAACGCCCTCTGACGGTGAACACATCAGACACAAAGAACCGAGTTGTGCGTCAGTCGGAGGCTGCAGGATTTCGACAAATATTATTGTCATCTGTCAAGCAAACGTCAAACAGTCCATCAACAGACCATAACATCTTTATCACTCACCTCTCATCGTAGTTCGGTATCATGGCTTTGTTCTCAACTGGTTCAAGTCCTACTTATCATGTCGCTCCTTCCACGTTTAATGTGACTGCAAATCTTCTAACTATTAACTCCTGTAAGACTGAATTCCTGCTTATCGGACTCAAAAACCAACTTTCCAAAATACACAACTCGATCCTCACTTAACACCTCCCACTCTCCTCGCAATCTCGGGCTTCATTCTCAAGTTGCACATATCAGCGCTTTCACCGCCTAGTGAGCAGCCTTCTCGGTAGGGTTCCTCCAGTCTGCCTCACTGCCTCCGACGGTCGACCTGTTCAATACGTCATCATCTGCGTTTGTGTCCAGTCGGCATTCTTCTGCATTCAGTCCTGACAGTCCAACGATAACCTCTCATCCTTGCATACTTCCTCCTCTGATGTTTGTAGTGTATAGGCCTACCCACCTGCTCTGGGATTGGCCGCCACGTTCGCCTTCACCATCCAAGGGTGCCGACATTGAAATCACCGCCGTGATCGCCTGACCGCGGTGTTCGTCGATTTTACTGGGCACACTGCGAACTTCTCTCACATCTATGTTCGCGTCTTCTTCTGCGAGACTGCGACCAATATCTCTACCGAAAGGCGGTTGGCTATATCTCACTATGGGATCCGCATGAGTGTTCACATCTGAAATTAAACGGGTGCCAGGCCTATCAACACTGTTTTCGCCTCCCATAGCTTAGGTGGGGTCCTTGTCTTGCGGATGAACGAGACTTACGAACACGTATAATTAGTGCTCGCCAACCTATGTAGATTGTAGGTTTGGTCGCGGCAACGACTATTAACAGCCAAGAAATTGGATAGCAAAAAAATTAACAGGTGGTCGCTAGTACATGGTCGCCCCCAACGCACGACTTAACTATAGACATCTTGTTTAGTTGAATTTTCACGCGGCGAACTACGGTCCTGTGGACATTAAGTCCATGGTCGGAAGTTCACTATGTTCGCGTCACACGTCTCATGGCCAGCTAGCGCGAACGCCTTTCTGCAGCCGTCAACGACGTGTGCCAACGACGTGCAACTGACGAGTTAGGCCTACATCGACCGTTCTTTTGGCGAACAGGTCGTCTGCCCTCTTTATACCAAAAAGTTGGTCAACTTGGGTCACGTGTTCTAGGTCACTCGCCAAATAAATCAGTAAAGGTTTTCTATCGTCTTAATAGGAAAACGACAAATGGTCGCAGACTGTACCACATGAAAGGTCGCGCCCCATGCATTTCCTATGGGAATTTAAACGAATTTGAAACTTGATCGATGGTTGCGGTTCATGGTCGCGGACTACATTCATCATGGGATGTTACAATTGTCCCTCACCTCCCATCTGCCGTCCCTCAGCAGATCGAGTCGCTGTCACTAGGGGACGCTAAGTAACCTTTCTCTCTTTTCTCTCTAACCTTTCGAAAATAGTTGACATGTACCCTACCAATAACATTTCCCTCAATCATGTTACGTGTGTTTCGCGCAAATACTTCTATTCACAAATGACATCGTCTGAGAATGTGCTGTCTGCGAACATTTTTATGGTGGAAATGTGTGAACGTTTTCCACATCATTTCTTGGTTGCAGACAGATCTGTTACGACATCCAAATTACTTTTTGTGGCGCGTGTTGGCGAAAATTGACACACCCAGTCTTCATCCTGTGCGCAGGCCGCTCGTTCCGATCTTTCCATCCGTTGTGGAACGCGAACGCCAGCCGCTGGCGTTCCACAACGGATGGAAGGATCGGAACGAAGATTGTTGCATTAACACCGCCGTTTATCTATTTATGTCTGTTAAAATTTTGGGAATTTTGGTTCAGTAAGAACATTTTGGAGATCAGTTCTGCTGGTATCTCGTTTTTATGTCAGCCTAGTAACCGGCTTGTTACTTCCATATTAATGCCATTTCTGTGTTGTTGACGCGGTTTGTCTGCGTGTTTTTCTGGATTAAAACTTGTAAAACATCTTTGCAGTTAAACTAGGCGTATATAGCCGTTCTTATTAATAACCTGCGCCCATATTATTCAATCTTTGGTGACTGCAACGTAAAGCAAATATTATATTACACATCTGATTTTATTCTGGCATTCTTGTAGGCATTAGGCAAAATGAGCAATCTGTAGGCGAACTGTCCAGGCAGTATAGGTGAAATATCTCTTAGGCGAAATAACCAGTAGGCGAAGTGTCCAGTGGGCGAACTGTCCAGAAGGCAAAGTGTTCAGTTAGGCCTACCTTGTTAAGGCCGGGACAACAGACAGCCATCTCTCCAGCACGACGTGCTTTTAGGACTAACGCGCTAATTCGGTCTCTATAAAGGATAATAAAACGGCAACAGCAACGCCCTTGAGCTAGCCGTCGCAATTCGAATAAAAATACTGTCATAAAGCCCACTAATAATTTATGTTCGCGTCTTCTTCTGCGAGACTGTGACCAATATCTCTACCGAAAGGCGGTTGGCTATATCTCACTATGGGATCCGCATGAGTGTTCGCATCTGAAATTAAACGGGTGCCAGGCCTATCAACACTGTTTTCGCCTCCCATAGCTTAGGTGGGGTCCTTGTCTTGCGGATGAACGAGACTGACGAACACGTATAATTAGTGCTCGCCAACCTATGTAGATTGTAGGTTTGGTCGTGGCAACGACTATTAACAGCCAAGAAATTGGATAGCAAAAAAATTAACAGGTGGTCGCTAGTACATGGTCGCTCCCAACGGACGACTTAACTAGACATCTTGTTTAGTTGAATTTTCACATTGAAACAAAAACGCTCTTAAAGCGGCTGTCCCGGCGTCTCTGCTTGTAGGCCCTAATACTGTCCCAGCGTCCGGGCATGTTTTCGATAAGGCGGGTGTGTGGATGCTCATCGGTGCACGTTTGCGTTGTTTTCACCGGAGTTCCTGGACTGATGTTCACCAAACTTCTAGCAAATATAGAACTATTAGTGGGCTTTATGACAGTATTTTTATTCGAATTGCGACGGCTAGCTCAAGGACGTTGCTGTTGCCTGCCCAGTATTGTAACCGATTTGGGCGCGGGACGGGGAAAATTGACACCCCTGTTTTCATTCTGTGCGCTGGCATTCGACAAAGCCAATGGGAGAATTTCACCCCCGATCAACCCTCTACATCTATAAAAAACTTCTTGAACTTTGGTTCAGTAACCTTTGAGATCTTTGTGAGTTTACAGGGGTGGGTGCGTGCACGTAGCCTGACGTAAGCAGAAATGCACACTGCGATGGTTTTCAAAGGTCATTCGCAAGGTGGCAGTAGACAGTCTGTACGTAAGTAAGAAATGCATAGTCGCATTTGCGCATGCCGGGCGGGCTACACACTGGGCTTTGGCCCACTTTGTATATAGTTATTATTATTTCGTTGTGCAATTTGGTCGCTTTTGCTCGATAGACACGAAAGTTGTAAACGATTGACCGCCGTGTGTGCGCAAAATCTCCAGTGTTTTAAGCTATCAAGTCGAAATTTTGTACGCAGATTTCTAATGTTTACCAAAGGCGAAATACGCCATTTTAAAACATCTGGTCGCCATATCCCATAGCCCATATCTCTCCAACGCATCGAAGGTCCTGGAATAACGGAAAGATAAATAGCTATGAACATGATGCAAACCTACCGTTGGTGTAAGAGCGAACCTACAGAATAGTCCAACTGCCAATGGTGACGGTCGTCTGAGTAGCTGTGTTGCCTCGTCACAGTCGAGTTGACCTCCAATACCGACCAGGTTGACTGCAGTCAACATGATTAGTACATAGCATAGCACGTCTACGGTCGTCTGTCGCACTGGACTCAAGACTACAATCTTACACTCGTCTGCTAACCACCATCGTTGTACGGTCACCGAGACGTCATAATTCGCAGTGGCCTGCATGTACGACACGTGACGACACTCGGTCACGTTGGCTGATAGGCTGCAGACGACGCGAGCGTACGATGCGTTTGCATTGTATTGCGTCATCATGTTGTCAGCGGCGCCAACGGATTTCACTTGAGCAGTGGTCACGTGATTCTGTGACGACCCAGGTGTCACGACAGCATCATCAGTGTCCGTTGTGTGTGTTGTCTGGTTGTGTCTGTTGACCATCATGCCAGCAGCAGCAGTCTGTGTGCTGGTCTTGGTGACGTAGAACCTCACAGCCGAACGTCCAATGAGAACACCGCGCACCGTCACATAGTAGATCGACGCCACTTCCGGTCGATCCGTGGACTGCGACGAGTTATAGACGGCTGGCAGCAGCGAGCAGGCGACGACGTCTGTACGGCGGCTAGTGTCAGAAGTAGACCAACTCGCTGTAGCGATGGACGGATTGACGACACAGGCGTGCAGTGCTGGTTGCGACGGACGTCGATGTGCTGAGTTGTCGTCGCTGAAGCGATGCGACTCAACTGTAACATGAACTTGTCCAGTTGCTATGTCATGCTGACTCACTCGAAGTACTTGAGGAGCAAAGCGCACACCGATATAGCCAACCACATTGCGATGTACAGCTACAGCCGTCATGTTCGGCTCAACTTCATCGGTAACCAACAGCACGAAGTAGCCTAATATTAGCACGAATTCGCAGCCCATGTCGCAAGCCTGATGGTGTTAAAAACTCGCTGCTTGAATTTGGTGTCATTCAGCTGAACGTTATTCACGTACTGCGCCTGTCTGTTCACGGACGCGTTACATTATTGGTGCGAGCGACTGACGTTAGTCGCTGCGAGCTTGTCGATTGCTCGCTCGGTCCTCTGGGACTGATGGAGATACAATCAGCAGCAGCAGCAGCAGCATGGTACAGCTGCTGCAGCGTGTGGAGGAAGATGGCAGCAGCGTCTAACGATTTGCTCGCCTTGTCTCTGTTAGCATGGCTCGATGCTTGCTGCTGCTGCTGCAAATTGCACGCCAGTGTAGCATTGTCCGACCCTAAAGCAACGCTGATCAACATATCTATTAAACTTAACTTGTTCGTGAACGAACGATCTTATAGGCCACAGCCACGCAAGAAGTTAGCCTAACACAAAAGTTTGAAAGTGAGTGATTGATGTAATGATGTAAATCAGCAATTATATTCAATATCAGTAATGTCAATGAAAATACGCTAATAGTAATAATAATAATGACGATAATGATGATAATGGTAGTTTAAGCCACAAGTAGGCCAGACATTACGCCGTAGTTTAGGTGAAATAATAACAAGTGGTCAAAGTAATTGAAGGAGTGGCCGCATTGTGCCGCGCACAAATCCACCGCATAAGTGGTAACAAGTATATTAGTTGGACTGTCGACATTTGAAAATTGTAGGCTACACAAAATTACACAGACCCCCTTGAACATCTAATGTCGGCGCCTATGAATATGTAGCTGGATTCAATGTCTACGTATTTCGCCGACTTACGAGACGCTACTCGCTTTCCGGGTTGCTGCGGCCACGTATGAGTCGGCCAATGGGCACACAACGGTTACGCCGCCCGCCGCCGTGCCTCTCAAGGGATCAGAGAATGGCCGTTAGGTCGCTTCCCATTTGATCGGCTAAGACCCTGTTGCTCCTTGAAGACCGGAATGCCGGTGCGACCAATTCACGGCGTAATGTCTGGCCGGTCTTCCTGGGGTCTTCTTGCGAATATAATGCAGTCCCTATGCATTGACCAGGGATCCACAATGACATTTGTGTGCACAAAAAGAGTCAGGCCAAGCCGCAGAGCGCAGACCTACTCCAATTCTCACAGCTTCGTCGTCCAGTCTCAGGCCACATGACGATATCGGTAAAGCATGAAGCCAGTCTCCGCTATGCGGAGATGAGGCAGCCAAAAACGTGGCTAAACGGCGTGCTCAAACTGAATTTCACCTAAGCTACGTCTGCCAGACTACCGGAACGGTCCCAGAAATGTTGTGTTGCCGGTACAACTCTGCGACAGCGCCAAAGGTACTGAAAAAAGTGTTGCCGGAACAGGTACAAGTAGTGAACAAGTGACAGTACTGTAATAATTCTGTTTACATTGTATCCCAGGCTGTGATTGGTCGAGATACGTCACGTGACGGCTCAAGCCCCGCCCACTAACATACAATAAATAGGCCTAAGTAAATTTATTTGGCACGAGGGTTAGGATTAGGTTCAGGCGTTACTAACCAGTAAATAAGTAACTTTTGGTACGAATATTCAGTACGGCCATAGTAGGCTTACCTGCGGTTTGACAATAACGAAGTACATTTTTGGTATCATTTCCCATTCAGAGTTACGGTTAGCTAGCCGAGACATACAACGCGACCATCAACTGACGATAAATAAGTAAACTCGTAGCGCGCGGGGGTCCCCTTCCTATCCCTCCTGCCGGAGGGAAGGGCTTGGAGTTGGTACTATCCTTTAGCGTGCTGGTTATTTCGGATTTTCAACATTCAAATTTTGACGGAAGCAATCGACCAATCGATTTAATAATTTTAACTACAACACTGCAAAGTATACGAGACGATCGAAAATTCTAAAGCCACATCAGGCCATCGTCAACGACTGACGTTATACGCGCATAACAACATCTAAACTAGCGTAAACATTTTATTTGCAAATTTTACAAAAATCGTGCAAAAGGAGCATACTATTGCAAGACTGGCACCCTGCAATAAAGAATGCCGGTTCATCCGCTTCGACTAATTGAAAGGTCCATTTTGTGGAAACCCGCGAAAATCCTCCCTCCCGTACCGTTGCGGCCCACCTTGTGGCGCCACGACGCACGTTTTTCGTCGATGCGATCCACGATCGGCGGCAAGGGGGAAAGAGGAGGCGGTAATTTTTACCGTATTCGGTGTGCCATGAAAGTCGTTCATTTTTGGTTTTTAACAAACATTTAAATTTCATTGGAAGTACAGTCAAGATGTTTTTTTTGACACAAGATATACACTGTGGTTCAAAAACGCCCCCTTATTCACCTAACTGTAGTTTCTACAAATGATGACCGATTTCTATAATATTTGGCACACACTGTACTGAGTTAGCAACATAGCAGTTATTGATTTAGCCACCTCACCTACGTCATCATGCAAGCAGTTCTGCAAACAGAATCAACTTTCGAGTCTCATATATTTCACGACTTGAAATCATACAGGGTGGTTCAGAAAGAAAGTATTTTTAGTACACCATAACAACACTGCCATTCAAGATAAAGTCGACAGTTTTCAACAAAATATTTGCAGAGCTTCTAAAATTGAATATTCAATTACTAAATATTCGTCACAAAATTCATCACAAAATTTACACATCTTGCGACTTCAGGCCGCCATAATTTCGCAATGATTACAGATCGCCGGAAATTTACTACCAAACTGACCCTCTACGGGATGTCTAGTTTCCATTTTCACCGTTAGAATCAATTCAAAGTCTTTCTCCTGGGCTGTACGCTCCGTAAAGGAAACGTACCTACCCAAATTTTCGGATGTCCGATATTGCGTATTAAAACCAATAGTACGCCGCAGTGCTGATGCTGCCTGGCGACCGATATATGAAAAAAGCAGACTGAATTGGAAACTGAAAATAAGTAACGCGACAGATAACGCTGACATCACTCAGTCGCAGGCACGTGAAACTAGGCATCGTCGAAAGCAGGAAGTAAACAGCTTGTGCACTGATAGCTGACCGCTTCGGGCTAATACTGTATTGCGTCATTCCACACAATACAGCCTTCTAGTTAACTACATCTTGTTAATATTGTTCTGTTGCAGGTCGGTGAAGTACTTCTTGAAAGCGGACGTACAGACGTTGAACGCGCAGTAGCCGACAGTGACCAAATGCAGCGCACGACAGCTCGGTTTTAGGCTTTGCCACCGTCAATATCGTCCACTTAAGCCGCGTTTACACTGGCCGACTGGTCGGCCCGACTGGTCGGGCCGACCAGTCGGCCCGACCAGTCGTAAGAGAGTTTACACTAGCCGACAGTCTGCCCGACCGGTCGGCCAGACG
>Ga0209780_1004510_pt1 | contig 10737 bp, 9 predicted proteins | sample WorMetexBAHAMAS2_FD_187384 | JGI IMG/M metagenome (GOLD analysis project Ga0209780, IMG submission 187384) | Marine gutless worms symbiont microbial communities from Max Planck institute for Marine Microbiology, Germany - Inanidrilus exumae... | ecosystem: Host-associated > Annelida > Digestive...
CATAGCCACTCCAGAGTGGTGAATGTTTTGTGACTCATTGTGTGATATAACTGGGACCTGTCAATTCATTTAGGCTTTAGCTAAAGATTGTTTTATTTCCCTGAGCAAGCCAAGTCTCTGCCCATCTAAGTGGGGCTTGTCTGGATTGTGTGATGTTCTGCATCAGTCATCATGATGTGGATAAAATGAGTTAAACCTGCCGAGATGGGACTGAACACGTTTGGATACAGCATGCGTTTGATATGTTGTGTTTAAACTTCTGTGTCATTGAGCCTTCTGTCAGGGTTTATTTTAAGCATGGTGTCCAACCAAAATGTGGAGTCCAAAATAGCATTTTTACCCGCACGACGTTATGCTAGCATAGTACTAGCTGTCATCATGTGTCCGTCTGTCCATCTGTCGCATGCCGGTATTGTACCAAAACGGCTAAATGTAGGATCATGCAAACAACTGCATGTGATAGCGCATGGACTCTAGTTTTCTGAGGCCAGCAGTCGGTGGGCAATCCCCATACCTCCTGAAATTTGTGCTCAAAGTGACTCAGCCCCCTTTCAAACGCAACGATTTCGACCAATATCTGCGCATAGCACCTCAACCGTAAGAGCTGGTGAAAAATGTGCAATTAACACTAATCGGAAGTGGACCACGTGCTTTCCAATGAGCCACAGATGAACCGTGTACGTTACCCTTAAGTCCCTCAAAGGTTGGCACAAAGCACGATTTTGCTGTTTTTGCCAGTAAAATTCAACTTCTATCAAAAGACATCTGTTCTTTGTGTGAAAACTTCCAGCAGCAAATGTAGCTACATCATTCCCCTATCCAACGTTCCATAGATGAATTGTGGGCAAGGTTCCCATCTACATAAAATTTGTGCTCAGTGTGACCCACCCCTTTAGAAAATAGTAAATCGACAAATGACGACAATGTGCTTTCCACCGAGCCATAGACGAATTCTGTGCGTTACCCCTAAATCCCCCAAAGGGTGGGTCAAAATGAGAATTTTAGCATTTTGCATTGCCTTTCATATCTTCATTGCAGGTAATCATAGACACTCCAAATTTGGTACGTGGGTTGAACATAGCAAGTCTCAGCCTACAATGACAAACCGTCCCTGAAATGGGCATGGTCACGTCACGTGACCCATTTTAAATTTTTAGCCCCCCTAAGATATCTCTGGAATGGCTTAAGCTAGAGAATTCAAATTTGGTGTGTATTGTGATTATAGCAAGTCCCAACCTATGGATGACAAATTGTCCCTGAAAGGGGCTTGGTCACGTGACCTCTTTAACTTTTGGATAATAAGCAATAATATCTCGAAAACGGTACAAGATAGCCTCATAGTTTATACTAAATTCAAATCGAAAGTCGTATGCGCTCTATCGAATGGTTATGTTGCCAATTACCTTGGGTAATCCCTAACCACCTTAAACCACCTCAATTTCTACATTTTTTTATTTCATTATGCATTTTCGTAATTGGTGATCACAAAGACTCCAAATTTGATGTACAGGTTGAACGTGCAAGTCACAGCCTACGAATGGCTAATCATCCCTGACAAGGCATGTTCAGGTCATGTGACCCATTAAAAAATTTTACGGGCTCCAATCATATCACTGGAATGGCTCAACCTAAAGTCGTCAAATTTTGCACACTGGTAGGCTATATTAATTCTAGCAACAGTATGACATATCACCCGCAAAAGGGGCATGGTTATGGTCACGTGACTGTTTTGAAATTTTGCTGTTTGCCGAGATGCAGCATGTTGCGCGGGTTTGTCAGCGACAGCTGAGCTACTTGTTACTTCAAGAAATCACTGAGTTGTTTTGAACCCTAAGTCATCTCATTTTTGTTGCCATTACATCATACTACGCCGCTATAAGTTAAATCGCTAATTGGAGAATTTCATCGATATAACTGCACGCTGTTACTTATTCATTGAAATTATTACTGCAGAATCAATACAGTCGGAAATTGGAATTTTAAAAATTTCTTTCCCTTATCAACAAGGTTTAATAAGGTTTAATATGAATATTTATATCGATGGCCCTGATGTTTTTTCAGTGTTTCAATTTGTGACTGTTTGCACTCTATAAAATTTTTGTCATTTTCATTACTTCTGATTTTCAAACGAACTAAAACGGTTCGTGAACTATAAAACTGTTGCAAAAGTTCTGAGTGTGTATTAAAACACTTTGATCAGACGATAAAATTGTCCAGTCGCCGATAATTGCATGAGAAATGCTTCAGAGTTCAGATCATTGTTCGCTATCTCTGGAACAGCTGAAACTCGAATTGTCAAATTTTACATGCAGGTAGACTTTATTAAATCCTAGGCCATGGATGACAAATCACCCCTAAAAGGGGCGTGGTCAGAGTGACGTGACCCGTTCTTTAATTTTGCCCCAATTTATATTCTTGGAATTGGTGAAGCTAGACACTTCAAATTTCGTGTACTGATTGATACAGACTACAGAGGAGTACGAGTTCATGCATGATAATTTACTCCTAAAAAGGATGTGTTCCGAGTCACGTGATCTCTTTAAATTCTGGGAAATAAGTGATAATGTCTCGGAAACGGTACAAGATAGCGACATAGTTGCAATGTGAGACTAGTAGGAAATTGTACGTGGCCTATCGAATGGTACTATTGCCATTGACCTTGAATGACCTTGAAGGTCACTTTTGCTGTTCTAACTGCCGTACGTCATGAAGCATAGCATGAATTTACTAATGTAGCACGTTTCGCAATCCCTCGGCGGTAGCAGAGTTTCTGATATAACCCATATGTTGGTACTTAATGGTTTGTAATGTGTTGTTGATGTTTAGTTTCATGAATGTGATGTCATTGGCTCATTCCTACATTAGCTGGTGACAGCGTAATTGGTTGCACTCGCTGACATCAAGATGGGAAAAGATTACTACAAAACACTTGGTGTGTCCCAGGGGGCTACGGATGAAGACTTGAAGAAAGCATATCGCAAAATGGCACTTAAGTACCATCCAGACAAGAATAAGTCGGCAGGTGCTGAGGAGAGGTTTAAGGAAATTGCTGAAGCCTATGATGTGCTGAGTGACCCAAATAAGCGTGAAATTTATGACAAATATGGCGAAGAAGGACTGAAAGGTGGCAGTAGTGCTGGTCCAGATGGCAACACATTTTCGTATACGTTTCATGGCAATCCGCACGAGACATTTCGTATGTTCTTTGGAGGTGAAGATCCATTTGCCTCATTTTTCCAGTTCGGTGGTGCTCAAGGTGGGCCAACGAGTCACATGTTTCACTTTGGAGGCAATGACATGGACATGGATAACGACCCATTTTCATCTTTTGGTGGTGCACCACATATGCATGGTTTTGGATCACCTGGAAAAAAGAAAAAAGAGCAAGATCCAGCAATAACACACGATCTTGAGGTTTGTAATGTTTGTTTCGTAACTCAACCAGGAATTCCTATTTACTTATTAATAAAATTTGAGAAAAGGAATGGATAATGAATACATTTTATGAATGTGTAACTAATAATTGATCACTGATAACTGAACATGCTCCAAGCGGGATATTTTGTTTGGTAATGAGTTTGACTTAGATTTCAGTAAAGTTGATGTTTTTTTGAAATAATAAGAACAAGAATGATAATGATAGGAAGAATAATAAAATGCTGAAAGTATGACCCTGAAATATTTACTTGTTACAGAAAAATGTAAAGTCTGTAGGGGGTCTTTTTTGAATACCATAGTGAGTATTTGCATATAAAACATGCAGTGATCATTAACATTGGACATGTTTTAATGATTGAGTACTGTACTTACATCACATCACTTCAAATCATAAATTATGAATTTCACCATGTGAACAGGTAAGTATTTCCAAGTGGCACATGTTATGCGCATCATATGTGCCACTTGGAAATACTTAACTGTTATGATTTGAAGGCTGAGGTACTGAGAAAGTTCACAGTAGATAAACAGCAGCAGCTGGAAGGCATGCGTATGGAATTGGAAGCAGCGAACTCAAAAGGAAATTTCAGGCAGCTCTTCCAGATAGTGAAATCAATGACTCAGAAATTCTAGCCACGTCTGCAATGTATCCAGTCAGTGACTGGCGAAAATTTGACTGAAGCTGGACAAATCGCAGACAGGTGGAAAGGGTATTGTGAAGAATTGTACCATGATGATGAAAGGAAAGGAATTCAACCATCTGTCAGACAGCATGTCGCAAATCCACAGGTCCTGATGAGGTCCCAGCAGAACTGTTCAAAGCAGGAGGAGAAACAGTACTGGACAGAATGCACAGAATATGTGGTGATCTGCAGAACTGGCGAGTGGCCAGAGGAATGGACGTTCTCCACGTTCATCCCACTTTCCTAGAAAGTTGATCTTAAACAGTGTGTAAATTACAGAACAATTGATTTTGTCTCACATGCAAGCAAGATTCTTCTTCGGATCACACTGGAAAGGATCCAAAACAGAAATTGCATATGAACAGGCGGGATTCCGACAAGGAAGGGGACAAGAGATCAAATTACGAATCTCAGAATACTGATGCACAAGGCCCGCGAGCACCAGCAACCACTCTTTATGTGCTATGTGGATTTCAAGAAAGCATTTAACTCGATCTCTCAGGATAAGCTCTGGGTGTCTATGGTGGAAATGGGATATCCTCCGCATTTGATTGACTTGCTGGCCAAACTATGCAGGAAACAGCTCGCTAAGGTCAAAGTAGCGGGAACACTATCAGAATGGTTTCATATTAAGAAAGGAATCTGACAAGGTTGTCCTTTCTCCATACTTGCTCAACATTCTAGCAGATATGGTGATGAGGGAGACCTTAGATGAATTTCAAGGAGGACTACAAATTGAAGGGCAAATAGTCATGAGCCTTCGCTACACTGATGACATCATCCTGTTGGCCATTTTGGAGGCAGAACTACAGGAGCTGGTGGATCGCCTAGAGACCAAGTCAGCCATAAATACAGCCTACTCAGTCAACATCAACAAGACCAATGGCGAGCGACGGCACAGCGTGCCGCATACTCATTCAGAATGAGCAACTGGAGCAGGTGGATACGTTCCCGTAGCTTGGGTCCCTAATTACAGAAGATGGTAAGTGTACGATGGAATTCTGAACGAGGTTAAACAGGGGGCAGGGGATCACTGCAGAAAATATGGAAAAGTCGTTTGTTCGTTCGTTCTTTGTGGGCAGGAGTCCAGCCTACTCTGAACCCCAGTGCTGAGACCATATAGCGGTCCAGTGTGCTTGCCGAGGGAGAGGAAGGGAAATGATAGGTGTGTGCGGTGTGTGTTAGCGACGTGCGGGGAAGGCAGGTTAAGTAGGAGTGAGCAGCTTGTCGGGTATTTCTATAGCGCGCCCCTTCTAGATGTGGCCTACTGTCTGGCTTAGCCCTCACTGGCGCTGTGTATTACGACAGCCAGCGGTCAGCCAAGTCTATTTACTTCGACTCACGCCGTCGCTGTAGGCAGACTTGACACTGATAGATCAAGGTGCCCGCAGCGGTCACAGTTTATATAGGACACCGTTGAACACACTTTTTCCTGCACGGGATTATCTCTCTTTTCATCATGTGCATAGGAATTACTAGAAATAATTCTTTGGTAGGCCGAGTCGACCACTGAGCGTGTCACGCTGTACTGCACATGGCGGCCGAGTGCGTTAACCACTCGGCCACGAGGGCAAGTATGTGGAAAAGTCACAGCATAGTGATTTCAACGAAGATACGACTAATGAAAGTGCTAGTGTGGCTTTTTGCAATGTACGGCTGTGAAAGCTGGACACTCAGAAAGAATGAAGAAACGCACCTTGACGCCTTTGAGATGCAATGGCTGAGAAAGATTCTGCGGGTTTCGTGGACAGCAAAGAAAACAAGTGGGTTCTTAACACAACTGAAGTAAAGAGGGAACTGTTAGACACTGTCAAAGCAAGGAAGCTAGCATGCTATCGCTATGGCCACAACACGAGGAAACAAGTGAGTTGCCTGGAGAAAGAAATAATGCAGCGAACAATGCCAGGTGCATGCAGGAGAGGAAGACCATGAGTGGCCTGGATGAACAACATCAATAAGTGGACAGGACTCCTCATGGAAGAGTCAGTCAGAATGACATAGGACGTAGATAAATGGAGAAAGTACGTCCATGGTGTGGCCAGCCCTCGGACTGAGGACAGCTAAAGAACAGGGCAGAACATATTTGCATATTTATTTGAATCAGGCAGCGTGGCCCATATAAACATAAAAGAGTGACATTACACATATAAAACATACACAATAGAATACAGAAACAGAATGCTAAAAAGAGACAGAAGCATACGCTATGAACTAACCCAGTAACGCAATTTTGAATCGTGAAATTTAGTAACCAATTGATTATGACATTCCGACCATGAATGCACAAAAGAAGCTGCAGCGTTTACAGTCACCGTCTCAAAACTAGGTAAACCATAGTGTCATTAATATGTTTGTGAGACTATCTCAGTGTCTAAAACCAATAAACATTTTGATACATCTATTATAGCATCTATGTAACTTATTTAGAGACCCAAGATTATAGTGCTTCCACAACGCCACATCATATAGACAAATACAGTAAGCTTTAAACAGTACTATTTTTACATCAACAGAGCATTTGGAAAATTTTCGAATCAATATGTTAGTATGTACAAACAGATTAGTCACCTCGCGCTGTATATCCGCATCATTAGCATTGTTACTAACAGTCATGTGACTCAAGTACTTGAAACGAGGCAAACACCAACTTTGCATTGCCGACACTGAATTGAGGAAAACATGAGGATATTATGGCACTTCACGAGGTTGGAAAACCATACAAACTGATTTATAAGCATTAAGGGACATGAATGGCTTTACTGTGCAGTACAGCAACATCTAGAAGATGCTGGAGCCCCCGCCACGAGGGTGCCATCAAGATAATATTATCAGCGTATGCTAGGATATTTACAAACGTCCCTCCCATGTTACAACCAACCTTTGTTAGAACAACCTCTGACAACAGTTCTCTTATATAACATGCAAATTGGATGACTGACATTTGCTTAATCAGGTTACACTGGAAGATCTTTGCACGGGAGTAACAAAGAAAATGAAAATAACGCGGCAAGTTCTGAATCCTGATGGTCGTACAACTCGGGCTGAAGAGAAATTGCTGACAATCGATGTTAAACCCGGTTGGAAGGCAGGCACTAAAGTGACGTTTGCACGTGAAGGTGATCAGGCTCCAAATACAATTCCTGCTGATGTCGTATTTGTTATCCAAGACAAACCACATCCAATGTTTACTAGGGATGGTGCTGATATCAAGTACAGAGCCAAGGTCTCTCTCAGAGATGTATGTATTATCAGTATTCATTATATTCGTGCGTGTCGCATATTAATCATAAACTGCGATTAAACTGTCATATTAAATGCTCTTGACTTTAATCATATGATCAGTAATCATGAGACAAATGATATTGTTGCGTGGTCAGCTACAACATATACCATTTATTGGTTGAAACGTATCACGTGGCATTTTATAATAGTTGAATTACCTATAGCAGCTGAAGGTCATTATAATGATGCAGGTTTTTTGTGCAGCATTAAAATGATGCACGTTTAGTTTCAGAATTACAAGTAGGCCAGTGTACAGTCAAAGGCAGTGAATCTGAAAGATTAATCACAGTTAAATAAATAATTAAGAAATGTGACTGAATTTAAAAAATTACGTCCTTATCAACCAATTTGCACTTTGATGCAAACATTTTTACAAACTAGAAGGCTGTATTGTGCTGAATGAACACAATACAGTATTCGCCCAAAGCGGTCCACTATGTGTAATTGACACTGTGTAAATAACGAATTATTAATCGCTTATAAACTAGTCGTTTTTGCAAGTTGGATATGTAGCATTGGCATAGCACTATGGAGTTGTGGTGCGATATGACCTACATTGTGTTGAAAGCGCCATTAAACTCTAACCAACCAACCAACCGCAGGGCTGCGGGGATAGGATAACACCAGATGTGAACATAAGCTGACAAGGGGGAGGTAGGGTGTAAAAAATTACATATTTTTTGTGGATATCTTTTGTGGATGGCTCCTAACTGTGATCACTGCTGAGTTAGAATTTGGTCTGTTAAAATTCAGTTCTTAAATAAATTATCCCCGTAAGGGACTGATAGTCGACTCTTCACAACTAACGTTTCTGCCAACTTTAAAGTCACGTGACACAAAAACTAGGTCAAATATCGAAAATCCGGCTCAATCAAATTTAGATATTGTGCTGTAGTTTAAGAATCCGTGTGGTCAGTTGCCAGTTCCCATTGTAAATGGCGGAGGAGATAGTTGTTGAAAATGGCCGGATTTCTAATATCGAAGGGCTCGTTACCGTGACCTTGGATCGGGTCATACTGCATACCGTCGTGCATCACTCATCGACCTCTACCTACATGCCAAATTTCGTTGATGTCCAAGCTGTCGAAGAGTCAACCTAAAATAAAGAAAATTGCTGTGACTTGCAGCCATGATTGTGCTTTGCTGCAGATTTGGCAACCCCTTTTCTTAATATCAATGCATTTGTACACAGTGCACAACATGATTGTTATCTATGTAACCTGCCATACTCAAAAGCTCAAGCAGACGAGGAGATCATGCTTCTAATAAGAGACTTAGTCACTGATTTCAACTAGACTTGCATATGCCCATAGTTCATAGCAGTTTGTGTGATACGCTGTTGCAGAGATAGAACATGGTCTAAACTTTGGACCTGTGGCCCATGACCTAACCTGACATGGTTGTTGAACATTCTGAAACTCAAATACGTTTTCAGGAGTTCCAAACTACATATAATAGCAACACAAATTCCAGATAACAAAACACTTGCGGTATATAAAGTTATAAACTTGCCTACTAAAACATTACATTTCAGTTGTATGCCACTGAGATAAAAGATGCTGTTCACTTCAAACAGTACTGTTATAAATGCGCATATGAAAACTCAAAACTGGGTCAAATGACTGGTCAGTCAAGTCCTGAACTAATTAAAGTTGTAGACTGGTGACCCGTGAGTCCGTGACCGAGACTGGTTCCCACTCTGTGGTGTTGTGAGTATTGTATGTGTAAATTTCTGTAGGCAATACGTGGTGGAGTCACAATTAATGTGCCGACACTGAGCAAACGTACTGCAACACTGAGAGTACCAGATATGATAAATCCGACGTCCGTTCGGCGTATTGCTGGCGAAGGTCTGCCGTACTCAAAAGATCCAAGCAGACGTGGAGACATTATTGTACAGTTTGACATTCAGTTTCCGGACCTGCCTAAATCGACTCGTGAAAAAATTGCAGCTCTCTTGCCACAAACATAACAGCGGTTTGTCTTGTGTTTAGCCATAGTCAGCTAAGTAAGGCGCGCAGATGTTGCAAATCGTAGCATTTAGGCTGAACAGGAGTGTTCACCTCTGCTAAAGAACTATATGCTTTCACTGAGTGATGTTGACATCCTAAGGTTGTTTTGTTATATCAGCAGCGAATTTAGTATGTGCAAAGTTAATCTGTTGTTGGCTTTCTTACCGTGCTTTGTCGTTTGTTCTGCATATACACTTTTGATGTTGTACAATGTACACACGTTTGTTTTGTTCGTTGCTGCTAACTTTGTATTTACCCACGCCGGCATAGCCGCCGGCGTGGGTAGGGCGTTCAGTCGCGTCTGTCTGTCTGTCTGCTTGTCCGCGCTCTAAAAGGAAAACGACGGATTGAGCTATCAACACCAAACTACAGCAGTCGCTCGACATGCATTGATCCAGAGGTCAAAAGGTCAAAGGTCAATGTCACACAGTTACGGAAACCGTCACGGTCGCAATTTTGCTAGTGACCATTGGTCAGTATAGGGTAACCCTGTTCTACCTGAGACCGTTGCCGGCGTGGATCTGCATGTTGATACGACTGCATTATTTTCTAGTTAGTTTTGTAGTGAGTAGCATATATTGCGACATGGATGGTGGGTCTGTGAAAATAACTTTGCAAATATTTCATTTTGTGCATGTATTTGTTGGTGACGTTTGTACTTGCATTAGTCGTATTCTATTGGTGCATCACAGTTAGTGCTCAGATTTTCAGGTGTTTTCAAACCCATCTAGCAGGCATTAAAACGGTACCAATTTCCACAATGAACCAGCCTTCATGTGCTTATGAATTCATAGATTGTGTAACTATGGTAATCAGTTTATACCAATAATCAGTTTACACCATATTGCAAGTATTGTGAATCCTGTGATCTTCGTATCACATGATATGATGGTATGATAATAATGCAAGCAGTCAATGAATGTCCAAAGTGCGACTTTAATATGTGTTTGCTGCAACGTAGTGACTTGCAATCGATTCAGTATTATTACAGTTAGTCTTATATTGTCTGTGAGCTCCGTGTGGGTCCTGGGGCTATATGTAAGTGGGTAAGTGTCTAAGTAAGTAAGTAAGTGACAAATTTATGAAGCGCCGTAACCAGATAGGCCGTCTCCGTTCCCAGATCGGATGTCGTAGGAGGCGACTAAACCTGGCTTTAGTTTTTTGCGTTTCATTTTGCTTTGCCTATTTTCTTCTTTTCTCCATCCCTTCCCTTTCATTAGTCACTACTCCGTTTCCAGGCCGGAGATCGTAGGAGGCGATCGAACCTGGGTTTAGTTTGTTTCGTTTTTTGTGTTATCTGCACTGGCGCATCCAAGGGGGGG
>Ga0209780_1004511_pt1 | contig 10736 bp, 10 predicted proteins | sample WorMetexBAHAMAS2_FD_187384 | JGI IMG/M metagenome (GOLD analysis project Ga0209780, IMG submission 187384) | Marine gutless worms symbiont microbial communities from Max Planck institute for Marine Microbiology, Germany - Inanidrilus exumae... | ecosystem: Host-associated > Annelida > Digestive...
TAATTGCACTAACCATTCGCTGATGTAGCTGTACTTAGCTGAGAAAATGCCAGCGACAATAAGTTGAGTAATTGCATAAGTTGATTGTTTATCAAAGAGGGTTTTTTGTGGGGTACATGTAAGAAAAATAGGGGCTAGGTTTTTTATGGGCATAAAAGAAAGAAAGAAGCAACTTTCGGACCTAGAAGTTATTGTTAATGGAGATTCAACTGTCGGATGTGTAGTTGCGCCAAGTGGACTTCCAATTGTCGGACCTCGAAACATTTTATCATTTGTAAATAAAAAGTTGTCAAAACGCAGCTTATACAATATACTAACTAGAAGAGAAATAAGAGAAAAAACCATGTCTCTTTTTACAGCAAATGAGTAACAAAAATTATGATCATCATAGTCTGTTTTAATGCTAAAATTATAGTTATGTCTTCTGCTGCGTAGAACATATTTATGACAGGTAGGGGAGGGTAGGGTAACAGTTGTCGTAGTACATGATGTTCATTCGCCTGTATTCACACAAAAAGAGCATCATCCATGTCAGCGACCAACTGGTGCAAGTTTGGTCCGTCTGCAACATGAACAGCATGGCGAATTAATGCCTCAAGATGCTGCTTGTCAGCAGCCGTGGTGTAACACCACCAGGCAGTGACTGCGTAGGTCATCTTGCCATTAAAGACTGACTTGAAGACCAGTTGTAAGGCATTGACTTCCATGCCGTGATTTCTGAGTATACTGAGGGCATGAAACGACCTGCCCACATGGCCGAATTGTTAACGCACTCGGCGGCCATGTGCAGTAGAGCGTGGTGCGCTGAGTGGCTCAGGTGCATCCGCCTACCAACGAGTTATTTCTAATAATTCCTATGCACATGATGAACACTGAACAGGGAGTTAATCCGGGCAGGTAAGAGGGTTTGACTATGTCCACTATAAGCTGTGACCTTTGTTGATGCCTTGATCAGCAGCGACAAGGTGTCGGCCATGCGGACGTGAGAGCCGAAGCAGACAGATGTGGCTAAGTCCCCTGGATAGGCACTGACGAAGTGTCAGTCAGGTGGCCACCAGGTGCTGAAGAAATGCCGGTCAGGCCTGGCACTGAATAAATGCTAGTCCGGGCTTAGCCAGACAGTAGGCCACAACTAGAGGGGGCACACTTAGAAATACCCAATTAGCTGCTTACGCCTACTGTTCCTTTTGCCACCCTACACATTTTTCACGTACACCGCACACACCTATCAATTCCCCTCCTCTCTCTGGGCTGGCGCATTGGACCGATATAAAGGTCTCAGCACTGGGGTCCAGAGTAGACTGGACCCCTGCCCGGAAAGAACGAATGAACGAAAGAGAGCATGAAATAACTGCGCGCATTCGCTCATCGACTGGCAGTTTGCTAGATGCACTCACTGACTGACAACTTTTTGTTGATTGTCACTCCAAGAATTGTTAGACTAGCCACTTGTTCAATTTGTGGTAAGTTCGGCGGCGAGAAGATGTATTTACGTGCGCTGAAAAAGCTGACGAAAAGGGATCTGCCGTAAAGTCGAAATCCATGAAATGCAATAAGTATGCGAAACCAACCTGCCTAAATATCAATATAAAGCGCATTTATGCGAAAGCACAGTTATAGGTGCAGCTCAGCGCACTGCACCTAGCAATAATTCGTTAATGCAGTTCGCAGAACTGCACCTATGAATTGCATTAGGGTGCAGTTCGGCGTAGATGTAGACCATGGGCTGGTAGTTGCATGAAGTGATGTTTGATTTTAGTTAGTTATTTACATTTGTAATATTGTACTTAGTGACAGTTTCTGCAGTTTTGAGATGTACTGTATTTCTGTAGTTATGGAAAGCCTTATGGAGACGGCGACTTTCTTTGAAAAAGCTGAGGATGAACTTAATGATATTTCTCAGCAAATGTCTCATGGTTCTGATGTTTCGTTTAAGGAGTATATCTATGTGCTAAATAACTGCCAAAATAGAATCAAAGCGCTGAAAGTATGATGATGTTTTTTTTATAACATTTGTAGTTGTACATTGACTGGTACTGGCATTGGAGAGCCAGTGTAAAGGGAGCATTGCCCCTTCCATCAGGAGTCTGGTCGTGGATGAAGAGCCAATGAGGCAAGCCAGTGGGTAGGGTTAGTGCTTTTTGGTTCCACAGCAGATGGGTACAAGGATCCGAAGGGAGAACAGCTGACTCGGGTTCACCTGGAAAATGACTGTTAAATGGCAGTAGAAATAGCTGTAGATATGCAGTGATTAAACGTCAACTGGAGTCATGAGAAATGTTTTAGTTCATGAGCAGCCTGATGTTTATGTAATTGCTGATATTAGAATTTGATGCACATGTAATGGTTATGGCTGTAAAGTTTTCGCGGCCATTGCAGAGTTCACAAGTTTGACTCATTACCGTGAATTCTTGCATTTTGCTGCGAATTGCCGCAAATTCGACTCATTTTTATTGCATGAAGCTATGCTAGCGCAGTATATGCTTTCATGTGTCTGTCCGTCCATCCGTCACATGTTGGTATTGCACCAAAATGGCTAAACATATATATATAATTACAGAAACAATGCTGTACAATAGACCAGGGACTGTAGTTTTCTGACGCCACATATCTCGGCGAAATTCCAAAGGGGACACCCCGAATGGGGATACCAAAGAGAGGTGGGGTAGGCTACAATGGGCAGTTTTTGACCAATATCTTGCTGTATCTCAGAAACTGTGCAGGGACAAACGCTCATAGGAACTCGTATCGAATGATGCTATTTCCAGTGGCTTTGAGTGATCCTAAATGTCCCAAACCACCCCATTTTTGACATGTTGTATCGCCTTTCATACCTTTGTAGTTAGTGGAGATAGACACTTCAAATTTGGTAGATAGCTTACCAATAGGTCAGTAGCAAGTGCTGGCCCACATGTGTCAAACCATCCCTGAAAGAGGCGTGGTTATGTCACGTGAACCATTTAAATTTTGGTAGACACCAACCTTTTGCCTGGAACAGCTGATTGTCTCAGACACTGTCATCTTAGGTGGATGATCAGTGTGGTAAACTGGTGACGGCCGTCATCGCCAGTTTATTACACTGAAAGTCAACATTTGTGTATAACTCGATGGGCGTGAGGCACCGCGTCGCACGGGTCTGTTAGCAGCAGTGGAGACGTATAACTGTTAATGTCACAAAAACGTGCAATAGTTGTTTTTTACAGCATTGCTGACGAAATAAGAAATACCACAGCATAGCATAGCAATTAGCAACTAGTGTTCAATCACTGACTGACTTGACACAAGCTCAGCTACTGCAGAGGGACTGCGTGAAACGCTATGTTAGTAAATTTGTGCTATATTTTGATGAGCTATGGGACTTATAAAGCGAAACCGGAACCTAGGTTTTTTGAATAGCATTGATCGTGACTGTGAAATCACCGCGTATTTTGCATTTTCTGCCGCTAATTTGCCACGATTTTGTCCATTTTTGGCCACGTACATCTACATCATAAGTCGAGAATGTGCACCGTGACATTGACAGCTACATCGGTCGCACCGCCCCATCTGTGGTACCTGAAAACTGCCAGTTAAGGTGGCAAGAACCTAAGTTTCGGCAGCTAACGGTCTTTCAAAAAACCTAGGTTCCGGTTTTGCTTTCGGATACCGTAACAACAGTAAGAGGTAAAAATAGACAAACTTAATAATGGTTTTGTCGCATCATCTGTGTTTAAAAAAAGTAAATATGCCATTGTTGTCGTTATGGTTGTCGGTGTATTATTGCAGAGATGTATATTCAGTTAAGTATGATGGATAATTACATTATTTGTTGTAGTGTAGATGTTATGTCTTTAATTGTGAAATGTCTTGATTTGGAGAGATTGCAGAAGATTAACAAAATATGCAAAAATCCTGTGGAAGTCTGGAGCAGATTCTCACATATTGATGTGGGCAGAAGCTAAACTACTATATTACGAATACCAAGAGTTTGATCAAACTGTGACCGCCCCCAACTATATTATTTTGAACTTTATGAAAGTCATATATGTGGTTAATATTTTAAAGAAGTTTACTGGAAACAACAATGGTTGATTTGAAAAAAATTCAGTCTCAGGCTCACAGTCTGTTGGAAATAGTTAAATACGGTGAATGTAGATATGAATATGCTCAGTGTAGTGTCCCTGGTATAAGTGATTGCATATAGTTGCTGTATCTTTGTACAGGAAGAAGGTTTGCGTGCCATTCATTCCTTTGATGATGACCGTGCGCTTCACAACATTTTATCAAACTCTAATGATCTGATGCAGATAATCAGTCAGCTGGTTGTTAAGACCGAACAGTACTTAGAGCAATTCTCTACCACAGCTGCATCTGAAAGTGGTGCGATTGATAATGTTTGTGAATTGCTAATGGGCATTTGACATATAACATGTATAGCATCTAGGTCAGTGGCGGTGCGAGGGTTTTTGCCGCCTGGGCAAATGTCTGTTTTGCCCCCTCCCCCCTTAAATCCAGCTAGACGGTCTGGGGGAGTGCTGGTGCATTTAACTTCGAAATATGACATCTGGTGGCAACAATTCTAATGATTTTCCTGTGAATCAACTTAACAAATTTCGTGCAAACACAGCAGAATTAATACCTGTCCAAACCTATATACCAGTATGCCACGTAACAAATCAGCACTATGACTGTGTGTGTAATCATTATTCTATCAGCAGTTCGACACCTGTAGAATACATACTGCATTTGATTGAAATACAAGTCTATTTCAGTCTTTTTTTGCTCCTCGAAATGCTACCCCCTGCACAGTGCCGCCCGGGGTGCATGCCCCCCTGGCCCCTCTTCCCGCCACCACTGATCTAGATTCTGTGTATATGATAAGAGTTCACTATTAAGGGAATGCGGGAATTATCTGCCATCAGCTGCCATCAGCAGGGACATGCGGGCAGTTAAACTTTGCTTCAACAAAATATACCAGTTTTTAATGGCGGAGGAGGAGGGGGGGGTTCCAGCTAACATCTTTGTGACTGATGGCCATGAAACGTTTTTGTGTTTGTGTGCTGCTACAAATCTGTATCTGATTGGTATCTTTGGTAGTCTTTCTGTTAACACATGTCTGCATCAACATGATTTTGCCGTCTGTTTTCATATGTGTGTTACAGTTACCCATGATTTATGAATCTAGTTATCCTGTTAATTTCTTGTTTATTTTTAAACTTGGTTAAATGGTGACTCCTCACAGCTTTCTAGGTCGACTCTTCTGAGTCGACCTAATAAAGTGGGTCTCAAATGTTCGTTAGTCTGTGTGGATCTATGTACGTTTGTTTGTCCACTAAAAGTTGCTTCAATTTTAATAAAATTTGGCATGTTTGGTAGAGGTCGATGAGTGATGCACAACAGTATGCAGTATGACCCAATCCAAGGTCAAGGTCACGAGCCCTTTAAAGTTGGAAATCCTTACATTTTCAAATGCTATCTCTGCCATTTACAATGGAAGCTGGCATCTGACCACTGATTCTTAAACTAGGGCACAATATCTTAATTGATCAGGCCGGATTGTTTATATTTATTCTTGTTTTTGTGGCATGTGACTTTGAAGTTGGCAGAAACGTCAGTTGCGAAGAGTTGACCGTCAGTCCCGTACGGGGGCTAAGTTATTTGTTGTTGTTGATTTTTGCTGTTTTAGAGACTTGTGCACAGGCAAACAGTGAGTCAGACAGTGATGCGAGTGACGAGGAGGTCAGTGAGAATGTTGCGGAGGAGAATCACGAGGATGCTGATGCTGATGCCGATGCAGCATCTGCCGTGGAAAACGTGCCAGATCATTGCAGCTCGGCTGTCACTGCAGTGTAAGTTCAACGATAATTAGTTGTTTTTTTAAAAAATTGTTGTTGAAAACTTTAATGCTAATACGTACTATTGTGTAGTTTTGGCTGATGTTGTAGCTTCATACTGGGCTAGCAGTTGTGCTTGCTAGTTAGTAGTAAACTTACAACAATCACATGCTTGTGTGTGCATCGACCTTACATCAAATGTTTGCTGAATCATTCAATGTGTCATATATTTAATTGTGTATTAGATATTTTTCAGTTTTAATTATCAGCAGCTGTGCAAAGTGAATATGCCAGTATTTCGGTTACTCGAGCGATATTGAGGTTTTTCGCCCCATAAGGATGACATATTGCACTGATGGGGTGAAGTTTGGTGTGGAGAGATTGACTCTTCTATCGGTTCAGGGGTGGAAGGAGCGGGACCCCAAAAGTGAAAATTTTATGCAATTTCGGGATGTGAAGGCTTTGCACGGGCATATTAGTTGGGCGATTTTAACAAAATTTGTAATCCTTGTTGTTAGCTTCATTCTGGGTTAGGCATTAAAAGGGGTTACATAGTCATGGGGTACAAATTTAGGAGATGTATTTCGTCCCTCGCCCTTTCAGTGATTGGCATTAGATTTTCGAATGATAATGGACCCATGGTGTATTTACCATGCCATGTTTTAACTTATACAGCATGCACAGTCACCTATTCATAGCAAAATACCACAAGTTTGACCAAATTTAGAACCTCGAGGCTCTGATGCCCACTCCTTTTATCGTCGATCAGGTCCAAATTTTGTCTGCAAGAAGACACATAGTGTGTGATTTCAAATTTTAATTGTTAACCGAGCATGTTACTGCCCACAAACACGAAATTTAGTAAAAATCGTTCAAGAGATATGCCCCAGTGGGATGCTTGTATTCCGAAATTGCATGAAGTTTTTGTTTTGGGGATCCTCCGTCTTACCTTTGCACCATTGGGGGTGAAATTTGACATAGTGGAGTAAACCTTTGATCGACTCCTCCATGCCATAGTTTGCCTCCATCGGTGCCAAATCACTCTCCTCCCCCAAGTGATCTACATATTGAATATATGTCCTTTATACATTATACTTACTACGTTTATCAGTATAATTTACACTGTACTAATTGTTGTTTGCTTTTAGTAGCTACAGTCCGCAGTCACCAAAGTTAGCAGACTTTGGTATAACTGAAGAAACCTTGCATCGGTTTGCCTTGCTGAACGTGAAAGTTAAACCACAGCACTCATGCACCTCTGATACACAGCGGTCAGCTATTGAGCTTGTTGATGTTTTGCATTTCAGCTGTCACTACTGTCACAGGAGCAACTTAGCTGTTGCAAGATAGTTGGCTATTGCCTTGTTGGCCTAGCAGTAGTGTGCCTGACTGCGGTGTGAGAGGATCCATGTTTGAATCTTACCGCAGTCAGTTGTGTTTACTGCGACAGCCACTGCGATATACAGTATTGGGCACGGACTGCACACCCTTACTGCAGTGTCTAGGTTGACTCAGCCTTCCACACTACGTGGAACAGTAATAGTAATAGTAAATGGCGATAGTGGATGCGGATGGTAGCTGCCTTTTCTGGCAGACTCACAGTCCCAGTTGATTGGCTTGGTCTGAGGGTTGGCGACCACCGGGCTGTTAGTCTGCATTCATCAAATGAACCGGGTGAACTTTCGCAATGGCTTGCCATGATGACAGCACCATAAATGTCACTGTTATGAGTTATTATTAGTATAAAATCATAAATTTAGAGGATCCGTCCAGTGTTTTAGTACTGTTGGTTCCATGACAAGAAATGTAAAACAAAAGCACAGTGGTAGGTAAGGTACGTGATGATAGCAAGTCCTAGACTATGACTGATAATTACAAATCTGAAAAGAGTGTGGTCACGTGGTTAAACCTAGCATCACACAGACAACGCCATATGATAGCCCAGGGAGTCTAGTTTTCATTTGCCAAAAATCTAAGCGAAATTCCAACGGGGTCACCCCAAACGAGGGTGCCAGATAGAGGTGGGGTAAATTCAAATGGCGATTTTCGACCAGTATCTCACTATATATCAGAAATGGTGCAAGATAGGGACATGGTTACTATGGAACGCTAATGGAAACTCGTATTTGCTCTATCGATTGGTGCAATTTCCAGTAACCTTGAGTGACCCTTACTTTTGTATTGTCCTTTATATCTATGTCTGTTCGTACGTCCATCCGTCCACAATAAGTTTCTTCGATTTCAACGAAATTTGGTATTTAGGTAGAGGTCAACGAGTGACGCATGATGGTGTGCAGTATGACCCGATCCAATGTCAAGGTCACGAGCCCTTGAAAGTCGGAAATTCGGCCATGTTCAAATGCTATCTTTTTCCCATTTATAATGGGGGTGGCAAATGACCACGGATTCTTAAATTAGGGGGCGATACCTAAATTTTTTTGGGGCCAGATTTTTGATTTTTGTCCTAGTTTTTGTGTCATGTGACTTTGAAGTTGGCAGTAAATAGGAGTCGACCGCCAGTCCCTTACAGAGCTAATTTATTATTATTACCCTCGGTAGTAAAGGTCCCGGTGGTTAAAAACTAAAAATGAAAACTTCTGAGCTGGAATGGCTAGGCGTCACTCACTTTTGACAGAAAAAGTCGTGAAAAAGAATTGAGTTAAAACGTTGAAAGAGCACACTGATTACTATGCGCCCTGATTCTTCTAAAGACCTTGGTGCTATATAAGCCATTTACTTACTTACTTACTTACTATTGTTGTTATTATTATTTTTATTATTACAATTGCAGTGGACGACTATTAGCAAATTGTATGTGGCCTATTAAAGGGCACCAGTACCAATGATCTTGAATGACTCTGAAGGTCACTTTTCCTGTTTGACACTTTTGTAACTTTCTTACCTCCGGAAAATACCGCACGTATTAACTAAATATGTTTATAGATGAATGCGAAAGCGTCCGTGGCTTGTAATTTTAAAGTGTGGTAATATCTCCATCTCTTAGATAGAGTTGTTACTACAGACCACTTACAGGAAGTGGTTTGTGGCCTTTCGAGTAGTGGCAACTCTGATTGTGATGGTCTTGTCAATGTCATTTACTTTCTGCAAGCCTTTTTAGATGTGATTTTTTCCTACAGCTGTGCAGCATTTGATAAGATTTCCACTGGCATGGTGCATCGTGCAGTCCCTCTGTGGTAGCTGAGCTTCTTATAATACAGACGAATGTCGTTGATTTTTGTGCAGTCTGCCCGCAGCGTCGTTGCTGAAAGCTGATACTCTTCAGAAGCAGATTACAACAGGTGAATTTCAAACTTGTGCATATTGCGAAGTGGTGTAGTTTCATAAGTTGGGTACCGGAATTTTGTATGCTATATTGAACCAATAGTTTATTAGGTCGACTCTTTGACAGAGTCGACCTAATAAAGCCGGTGTCAGATGCCCGTCCGTCCGTACGTACGGACATAAGTCAGTCCGTCCACAAAAAGTTTCTTCGATTTCAATGATATTTGGCATGTAGGTAGAGGTCGATGAGTGATGCACGACGGTATGCAGTATGACCCGATAACGATGTCAAGGTCATGAGCCCTTCAAAGTTGGAAATCCTGCCATTTTCAGAAGCCATCTCCTATGCCATTTACAATGGGAGCTCGCAACTGACCACTGATTCTTTAATTTGGACACAGTATCTAAATTTGATAGGACCGGATTTTTGATATTTGTCCTAGTTTTTTGTGTCATGTAACTTTGAACTTGCCAGAAACGTAAGTTGTGAAGAGTCGACCGTCAGTCCCGCACGGGGCTAATTAGTTTTTAACAGCAACATGTAGTCGGAGACAGCAGACTTCGACCTGGCGCAGCCACCTGGCAACTCGACAAAACATGTCTTGTCTCTATTCTGGTCTATTTCCTCCATTATATGAAAACATGACGTCATCCACAAGACCGGAATTACATTAACATATCGCATTGTTGTCAGAGGAGGACTGAGGGTCACAGGTAACGTACAGAACTACCCGTGAAGTTTATTTGTGTGGTTTTTAAAGCATGGGTTAAAGTGGCCGGGAACGCCGTTCCCAGGCCAGGAAGTTCTGCAATTCAGCGTTCCCGGGCCCTGACTATACTTGTGTTAGTGGTTCCGCACGTTCCTGGTCCCGAAAATGCAACCTGTTAGCGTTCTGACGTCAAAAATTTTACCGCAAAACGCAGTGTTGTGCTTGGGCACTTCAGCATGAAAGCTGAGACAGAATCAACTAACCTATGGTACGGAATATAAGGCTGCCTTGCAATATTGAATCGTCGTGCTTTTTAATCAGATAACTTGTCACACCTGCTGTTCATCGATACTGAGGGTTTTTATGTTGAACAGCGATGAATGATGATGTCGCATTTTTACGCAATTTTGTGTCATTTCTTAATTTGTGGACAGTACATTTGTACACGACTACACGGTCAGGGGCCGGGGGTCCAGTAGCAAGTACGTGGGGCCCGGCAACTTAATAAAGGGGGCCCATAAACTTTAACATTTCCCAAGCCCTTACATTTCCACTGGTTTTACGTTCACGTTCGCTACATGCTATCGGCCGTCCGTCTGTCGTCTGTCTGTTGTCTGTCGTCTGTCTGTGACGTTGGTGCACCCTACTCAGGCAGTTGAACTTTTCGGCAATTTTTTTTTCACCAAACGATAGCTCAGGGACTCTAGTTTTCTGATGCCAAAATTCATTGGTGGGGACACCCCTTTCCCCGTGAAATTTGCGTTCAAAGTGACCCACCCCCCTTTCAAACAGCGCAATTTCGACCAATATTAGCTCACAGTGCCTCAAACGTGATAGCTAGCGAAAAAAGTTCAATTAGCACTTATAGGAAGTCGACCACGCGCTTTCCAACGAGCCATAGATGAACCGTGTACGTTACCCCTAAGTCCCC
>Ga0209780_1004512_pt1 | contig 10736 bp, 8 predicted proteins | sample WorMetexBAHAMAS2_FD_187384 | JGI IMG/M metagenome (GOLD analysis project Ga0209780, IMG submission 187384) | Marine gutless worms symbiont microbial communities from Max Planck institute for Marine Microbiology, Germany - Inanidrilus exumae... | ecosystem: Host-associated > Annelida > Digestive...
TCGCCATATACATAGAAGACTACATGAAACATATTTAACTCATTATTATAATGTATAATATGACAGGCATCGCAAAATTTTACAATAAATTTTGTCATTCATCGAACTGGACCCGACCCGACCCGCGGGTCGACCCGACCTGCGTGCAACTCTGTGCTGCGCAGCTGCGAATCCGAACGCATAAAAGATACATAGGCCTAAATAATTTGATATCACAGTATGTATAGAGAACAGCACTGCTCGTTTTTCTGCATCTCAGTAGGAATTTTAAGAGTTACTTTGATGAACTGTTTGCGTATCTTAACTGCGTATTTCATTATGTGCATCAGTATGTTTACTAATATTGCATTGAAGACTAAGTGTCACTTACTCTTCAATACAATATTACTAAGTGGTCTATTGACCCTTTTTATTCTTTCCAACGATTTTTTTGTCATAAAATCTTATGTATGTCTGTATGTGATCACTAGAAAGCTCTCAGGCGAGGTCGCACCGACCACTTTAGCACAAAGAACTCGACAACCAACCAACCAATAGGCCTAAAACACCCCCAGTTTTGGGACCACACCCCCAACTGAGGAGGGGAGGGGGAAGGGACGGGACCCCAAGGGTTGGTTCACACCCCCATGTTAGATATCCTGAAAAAATAGCCTGGTTGTTTGCCTGTTTAGTGCTGCCTTCTGGCGATCCAGAACGTATTATGTCACCTCGTAACATGCAATGATGACCGCCAAACGAATATTTTATCCTATGACCTTGAACTTTAATTTACTATGACCTTGATCTTCGAACGTGGTTACGTGGCATAGATAGTGTTATGTTGACGCCAAATATCTCGGTCATGGGTCATTTAATTCACAAGTTATTGACACATAGACGTTCTCATTACTGATGCTACTTTTTGGAATACGCATTAAGTCCAATTATTATGGATGAACAGACTTTCTGGCAGTTATTACACGGCCACACTCCCGTGGTTTGGTTTGACTGGCCCAGGCCGGGTGGTCGGGTTCTTTCGGTACATCGGACCGGTATTGCTCTGCCTGGGTGGTCGAATGCTGTGCGTATTTGAAGGCGGTGCACAAGTTGTCGAAGCCGGCGTGCAAGTGTCACGGAGTGTCCGGCTCGTGCAACCTGAGGACTTGCTGGCATCAGCTGCCGCCGTTTCGCGAGGTCGGTGATCGTCTGCGCAGCAAGTACGACGCGGCCGTCGAGGCGGCGTTCAACCGGCCGGGCACGAGGCTCATCTGGACGGCCGGCGGCCGCGCGTCGACCCGGGCGTCCGGCAGACGTCGACGACGGCAGCAGCGCAGCGGCGCGCGCCCGGCCAAGGACGACCTGCTGTACGTCGACGCGTCGCCCGACTACTGCGAGCCTGACGAGAAGTCCGGGTCGCTCGGGACGCACAGCAGGAAGTGCGTCCGGCGCTCACGGCGAGACGAGGATCGGTCGCCGGACAGCTGCGAGCTGCTGTGTTGTGGACGTGGCTACAATGCGTTCCGTACGACGACGCTGGAGCGCTGCCGCTGCAGGTTTCACTGGTGCTGCAAGGTCAAGTGCAGCATCTGTGAACGAGTCGTCGATGTCCATGTCTGCAAATAGACGTCCACTCATCTGCTGACCACTGACCAGGCGAGAGCCGGAACTGCATCGTCCATACCAAAGGACTCGCTAGAAGTGTAGAGTATTCAGAGGCGCAGCTACAGGGTTGAGCTGGTTCAGTGACCAGGAGTGTCCGATCAAGACCCAAGAAACAGCAAAGATAACATCAGCCAACCATTCTTTGGAGACACCTGCTATCACGATGTCTCCATTTCATTTATCCTTGCATGAAAGTGTACTGATGCCGAAACATTACTGCAACCAGGGCAAATCAGTATAGCTGAAAAACAAAATTAAAGATTAGTCTGTGTTTTAGGCCTACTGAGTAGGCCTAAAACACTTAATCTTTAGTTTAACTGTTTGTTCCTGTTAGCTTGTCTAGTTCGGAATTAGTTACTCCGTGCGTGGTAGTGGAACAGATACTGTGTTGTTTGCTTAGTTTTAAAAGTTTTTAAACGATGTATAATATAACTGTTATGATTCCATGACCGAAATTCACCGTACGTATCTGTGACTGCTGATGTTAAACGGTGGCAACGTTGCTAAAACAGTTACAGACGAAAACATTCTACACTGTGTCCCAAAAAATCTGTCCACCTTTTTATTTTTTGAATGACTCAAAAATTTACCGATTTTAATGAGTTTTGGTATGTGAAATCCTAAGATAGTTTGACATCAAAACCTTATAAAGTTGCCCACCTCACCTACCACTTTACCTTGAGAAATCCCAAAAAGTCATTTTCAACAATACTGCTAATACATATTTTTGATTATTTGCTTTATCTCAACAAGACAAGGCACCAGCACATCGCACTCTTGACACTGTCGTGGTTCTGTGCCATGAGACACCCCAGTTCATCAGTCCCCACATGTGGCTAGCCAACAGTACTGATCTAAATCCAGTTGATTACCACATGATGCAGGAGCGTGTGTATCCAGTACGAATCCGTGATGCATGGCAAAAAAGACTGGAAGCTCGTGTCCATGCAGAAGGTGGTCACTTTGAACACTTGCTGTGATGTTACTTGCCTGACATTCTAGTTGCCACACATCACATCTGCCTTTTTCAGAGCCACCAGCATTTGGAGGAAAACAGCTAGTGGAGGAAAACAATATACCTTATGTCAGATGAACAAGTTCTGCATTTTACAAGGTAGTGCAGTGATATTTTTCAGGTGTGGTGGGCAAACATGCACTCACAGTTACAGTTCATTTTATTCTGAGGAATGGCAAATAATCAGAAGTGCACATTAGTAGTATTGTTGAAAATTGACTTTTGATTTTCCAAGGTGAAGTGGCTGCAGCTGACAGGTGAGGTGGACAAATTTACAAGTCAAATTCATTAAGGATTTCACGTACCAAAAATCATTAAAATCGGTTAATTTTCAAGTTATTCAGAAATAACAAGATCAACAGATTTTATGGACAGTGTATACTACTAGTACATTATAGCATTTATGAGACTAGATATATTGTTATAACTGTATGTTCCTTATGCACAATGCACACGGATGTTTTTTTTCTGCCAGATTTAGTTTACAATTTGTTAGTTATTGTCCTGTTGGTTAATTAGCTTTTTGGCTATTGTCATAACCAATCAGATGATGTGTATTTGTGAAATGTTCTTGTGCAACGTCTCATCATGACTAGTCTTATTCTAGCTGTATCGTTGTTGTGAAAACACCTGTAAAGGTCGTGCTAATCTGCCAAACTCAAACGGCTACAACAAATTGCCCAGTGTCCAAACAACTGCTGTGAACTTTCTGCAATAATGGGCCATGTGCTTGTAAAATGAAGACACCGATGACAAGGCGTCATTAGGTCTTTAGAACTTCTGGGCTGAGTAATGACCCAAGACCTATGACAGCATATGGGTAGTTCATTTATACTGATGTTTATTCACCACAAATGCAGAAGTAAAATGTAAAAGACAGACGCCACATTACCAATCGAGTCCTAAGTGTGACAGTGAACTTTTGAGATAACAACGAACAGAATAGCAGCATTTTCTAGAAATAATATTCAGAAAAAATACTAAGTTGCCAAAATGTCAGGGGCTAAAACACAGCCTCATCCTAGAGTCTCGAGTCCCTCTGTAACAACACCACTGACTAACAATCTACTGCAAACTGTCTGAAGTGGTTATGTTTTATGTCGTGTACAATACTTTCGTTAGCTAGTTTGTCATATATGATGGTACTGTGTACGTGCAATGTCACATTATAGCAGCATGTGTTGTTTGACAAGATCTATACATACATAGATCACACAGCAGACAGAAGCACCAAATTTTTCTTTGAAAAATATCAGAACACACAAATAATCAAACATTTGTTTCGCATATGAGACTGCCTGTGAGGGTCTAAATTTGGTTAGGAGAGTCAAAATTATAGTCCACATGTATTTTGTATTACTAAGTAGTACATCGAAGCTAATATACATTACATATGACATTTATTCATAAAGGTCAGAGAATGACCTTCGAAATTACTCAAGGTCACAGGTAATGGTGCTGCTACATAGATCACATACAACTTGCTATTAGTGTTCCTCCGTAACTAACAATGTCTATCTTGGGCCGATTCCGAGTTAATGAAACAGGAGCTTATGTGACACTGCGAATGACCACAAACAGACCTTCAATTCAAATGCAACAACTGTGCAAATACTAGGGCTCACGCACGACTTACGATCAGTTACGTCGCCAACAATGCAAAACTGTACAAACAGCTTCGGCGGTAAATAATATTCAACAGGATTTAACAGTTGATATGGGAAGAGCCTTTGCAGAACCACATTAACCCTCTTATGCGTAAAATAATCCAGTTTATTCTTAAAACGCATTACTGACTACTTATCAGTTACTTTCACCACTGATCCCTTATTCCCAAAGTTATACACATCCATTTATCAAGTAAAAAAACCTTGAACTGCATTTTACAGTCACCTCTTACATGTCACAACACTATAGGAAAGTACAGCATACAGTGACAACTGAGACTGTAGGAAGAATAATTCACATACAGCAGTGACTTCCAAAAACTGAAGAAAAAGACAATGCAATCACAAACAATATGACAACGAAGGCACTCCACAGCACTTTTTGCACAGACAGCAACATTACTAACAGAGCAACAGAGCATTCATTGCTTGAAACAGGGTCACGGTGAACTCGAGACTTCAAGTCCACTTTGTCACAAAGTCAGTTCTTCTTTGCCGATGCTGTGGCGGCCTGTGCCAGTTTCTTTGTTCTAACTAATTCCACAAGTTCCTGAAACAGTTTATATAACAAAGAACTATAACAAAGTACTGCACATAAAGAGTGATTTAGCACTTAGCATAGATGCAACATAGTGAATGTCAACAGAGTGCTGATGGGCTAATCCTACCTACCTACCTACCTACCTCCGTTTCGGCAGGTAAACCCGAGTCAGCCGATTCACCCTTGCTTTTCTTCCTCGACTTGTTCCAGAACAGAACCTTTGGTAATAAGTGGCACAGGATTTTACAGGCCAAATGTCTTTCATGTCACCAACCAACCATCAGTGCCAAATAGCTGAAGGAAACACAAAGCATTGGCCTGTTCCACCACAGGACTCCTGATAGAAGGGGCGCTACCCCCTTACATCACTTAGAGATGCCATACGATAGCTAACAGGAATCTGCAATGAGAAATTCTGGACCCAACTCCCGATCAACTGCAAAATCTCACTGACAGTTCTTTGCATCAGGTTCGCTGTGCTGGCCAACCATGGCACAGCAAGAGCCGAAAAAATTTTAACGACATCGACTTTCAACAGTTGATATGATGGTCGTTGACTGTTGGCATATTGTATGGACGAACGCAGGCCTTTACTATGTGAGAGATCTCTCTATCCATGGACGAATACAGACCCCATCTAAAACAAAGTAACTGTCCTCGGTGGTAATCCTTACACCCAAAACCAGCTCAATCCGTTTGGGTGTTTAGAAGCAACGTCATACACACACGCATAAGTCAAACACGTCCAGGTCAGCTAATTATGCTGATCACAGACCTTGTATCGTTTCATGCAGTCCTTTTTAGACCGGCAAGGTATACACTCAGCAATCTTGTCCCAGCGATCTAGATCACTGCCCGGATATGTGCGCATTGCCTGCTCCAGCAGCTTCTGTTCTTCTGCGGTCCACGGAGCCGGATTGCTCCCGATGTCATAAACCTGTGTCTCGGCAGCAGCTGCAACACATTAAGCAACTGCCACTATTCATCAAGTACAAATATGTACTTATGGGTGAACGAATGCATGGATTATGATGTGGAAGGTATAACAACAAAGAAAACATGAACTGAGGTAGTGGAAAAACTATCGGACTCCACCACTAAAGGAGGATGCTATGGACCGAGGTAAATGGGAGAAAATTAACAGACGATATTAAATAATACCCAAAAAATAGGGAGCGGGTGAACTTTTTTCTGGTATCATCTCACCCAGTTTATCCTGAATAAACCAAATTATCTGAATGCTAGCAGATACATTAACGGGTCTTGCCTGTTGCCACATACTCCGTCAAAAACTTAAATGTTCATAGACAAAATAAAAACAATATAAAAGAAATTATACCACAATAACTTGTTTATTAACAGACTCGCAAAAAATAAAAGCAGATATTCTGTTCTATTAACAAAAGTGATCACTAACAAATTCTTCAGTCAAAAAACATCAGCACCATAGTACATGTGTTTTATTCTGTCTGCTGACATTCTTAACAATTTTAGATTTCAACTAAGGACCCTTGACTTTAATATTCCGATATGACTGTTGTGCTACAGTCGGTGGGTTTCAGTTACAACAATAGTTGCTGCTAGCAGGTACTCTCATTAACTCACTTTCATATCTTTCTGACACTTGCACAGCTTCAACACTGCAGTTGCTTGACGACTCTTTTGCAAACTTCTCAAAAGCTTTCTTGTTTGCTTCTTCTTTCAAAGCAACATCTGTCATGTTATGTTAAACACAACATAAAATACAGAAACAACAACAGACTTTGATTATTATTCTACTGATATACAAATTTTCACACAAAACCACAACAGCACAACTAATAAATTACACAAAAGCAGACGCCTACATATCTTTAACAGGTTCTTGAACTAAACTGATTTAATAAAACACTCTTGCAGCCACAAGCTGAATAGGTAAATAGAACAATACTAGGCCTAATACAGTACAACACAATAATAAGTGCTATGTTAAAGACAAAAGAATATACAATACAATATCAAACATTAATGACGTAAACATAAAAGCATGAAGGTTCTAGTTTGTTATGCTGTCCTGGTAGTGGTTTAGTGCGTACTGTATGAAGGAACAATATCGTTCTTGGCTATATCCTGTGAATATCCAGTATTCAGTACACGGCATCGAAGATCTGGTGTAGAAGGCAGCAGTGCCCAGTTTGTCCAAAGTGTACTGGTTGATGAAGAAAGGTTGACAACGAGACCTGGCCACTGCCTGGGGTCAGTGCTTTGACACTGTTGGTTGCATAATAGGAAGGATATCCAGCCGATCAAGAAACCTGTGACACTTGTGGTCAGGGGTCCAGCCTACTCTGGACCCCAGCGCTGAGACCATATAGCGGTCCAGTGTGTTTGCCCAGGGAGAGGAAGGGAATTGGTAGGTGAGTGTAATGTGTGTGTGTGTTAGCGACGTGCGGGGAAGGCAGGTTAAGTAGGTGAGCAGCTTTTCAAGTATTTCTATCGGGTGCCCCTTCTAAACGTGGCCTACTGTCTGGCTTAGCCCTGACTGACACTGTATATTACACCAGCCTGCGGCCAGCCAAGTCTATTTACTTCGACTCACGCCAGCGCGGAAGGCAGACTTGACACTGCTAGATCAAGGTGTCTGCAATGGTCACAGTTTATACAGGACACCATCGAACCCTCTTTTTCCTGCCCGGAATTATCTCCCTGTTCATCATGTGCGTAGGAATTATTAGAAATAATTCTTTGGTAGGCGGACGCGCCCGGACCGAGTCGAACCCCGGTCACTGAGCGCGTCACGCTCTACTGCACATGGCGGCCGAGTGCGCGAGTGCGTTACTCACTCAGCCACGAGGGCAGGTCTTGCCAGACAGTCAGTAACTAGAAATCACTCAGAGAGTTCAAACCTCCATGAAGATGCCATCTAGTGAATGCCAACAGAGCATGGTGGTGTTAATGGGCATCCATTAAATAAATCTCTCAAATCTAACAAGATTGTTCATGGTCACAATGCCCACCACTACAAATTTAGTTCCTGTTGCTACAACTGGTAAGGTGAGATGTATCAGCAAGGTAATTCTGTGCATGGTGTCATCGTAACTCGTCATATTCTAGCAGTGTTGTTGCCGCAATAAAAGATTAAGCTATGCACAATCATGAGTTACCAAGGCACCAATGACATACTGCAATGTGTTCAAAGGTGAACATTTCATGAAAATTTACCAACAACTTTCTGAGCAATCTGGCCAACAAAAGGAAAGAATGAACAACGGAGAAAAGATATATGACAAAAGCGTGAACTATGTAGAACATTACATCTGATGACTACTTCCACAGGCCTCCAATGCTGCAGTGAATTTAACTCGCCTACAAAATTATGACAACAAAATACAAAACAATTGCAAAAACAAAATACCATTCTTCTGAAGCTGTTTGGCTTTTGCCAGTACATCTTTTGCACTGCGACTGCTGTCTGTAATGTGGATTGTCAGAAAATTTGCAATAGCTTCCCACCTTTTACAACACAGCAAAGTCTGTTGTAGACAGTAATACTTATAATCCAAACACTACATCTGCAATGTGTCTACATGAGAAATTTCTATTCCAACATTTCCGCTAAAGCAGTCACTATAAAAATAAAACTGCAGCAGTAGACAAACTGTTCTGTGATAACAAAATCACAATTGGTCTATTAACTTAAGAGCTCTGATGCTGTTGCCCGTGACCGGAAGAGCATATGGCCTGAAAATCACTCCACAAATTCCAAAGATTTGCTCACGGGAGACTCATGCTAGAATGCGGTAATTCCAGAAAACTAAGCTGGCTAAAGAACAACTGATACTGATGGTATTAGTATTAGTAGTAGTAGTAGCAGCAGCAGCAGTTGTAGTAGTAGTAGTAATGTCTGGCAGATACACACAAAGGTCATAAAATGAAGACTAACACGGACCTTCGATACCTGATTGAGAATGCACTTTTTAGCAACAAACAATACCATAAACCTGCATCAGCAACTTACAAAAGCACAAGAAAAAAATGTTACATTCGAAACGTTTTAAAGCACATAACCTTGAGTTAGTTCCTGCTGGAAACAAATTGACAGCCTTGATCAGCATCTGTATCTCAGCATCAGTCCAGTTGTCTTTGCTGTCTCGTGAGCCACCACCGCTGCTGTGACCAGCGCGCTGCGCCTGCTCCAGATGCTGCCTTTTTTCTTCCTCAAGCTGCTCGTTTAACTCCTTCACCTGAAAGTTAAGTACATCGTCCGTGTCAACTCCAAAGTCCATACATCTCAACAGCAGATTACTAACCCACTTTAGCTCAGTGTTCCCAAAATAGCTACACTAAGTTGGAGACTTTCCGGCACTCAGGGTTGAGTGCCAGAGTACCGGAAAGTCGACACTAAAAATGGTCGTTTATCCAGCCTTGCGTTGAATCTCCTAGTCACTATCTCCATTTAAGGACTTGGGCAAAAATGGTTTGATCCTGCAGTGTTCCTGTTTAATTGGCCAATTTTCAGGTAAACCTGTGTGTTAGTTAGTTCCCGTCATTTTCCTTCCTCCACTTGTTCCACTAGAACACCTTCCTTCCTGTCACACAGCCAACAGAGTTAAAACATTGAAGGGAACTCCGAGCACTGACCCCAAAGAGCAAAATCACCCACTGGACTCATCCGTTCTTGACCCACTGCCGGACTCTCGAGGGTAGGGGCAATGCTGTCTTCACACCAGCTCTCTGACGCCAGTATTTAGACCGAGTAGCAGCTGTGAAATTAATCCCTGGCTTGGATAGTCAAACTGTTGGCAAAAATACAACAGCGATCAGCTGTTTTTTTTTTAAATTTCAACACGCAAGAATATGGTTAATGCAGAAGATTACAATAATGCTAATAAAAACAACACACTTTAAACGCTACAAAATTTTTTAACATGTACGAAATCAATCCAGCAATTAAGACTTCTTTAAGCGAAAAAACATACCAATAAAATGGATTACCCACACACTAACAACATAAAAGCATACAGCAGTATATGCTGTGTGTCGCACGCCAGTATTGTATCAAAACAGTTTAACGGATTGAGTTGGTTTTGGCACAAAGGCCTATATGTGTTGCAAGGCAATTTAGTATCTAAAAAAACTAAGGGTATTTCTCTCTGGAACCTTGTCCCAAACTCAGACGTTAGCTGATTTTTCTACTTTTTAGCCATGGATTAACGAATTCCCCTTTGGGTTTCATCCTCCACTTGTCCTGGAACAGAATGTTGGCTCATCGTTCTCTGCCATCCCACCAGCACACACAGACAGACAGACCTGAGTGAGAAATGCTTGTCGAGCTTGTTCTGTGTTACCAGCCGTCAGTACCTCATTCAGTGTCTGCAGACTGATTACATAACAATGTACTCAGCACAATCCATGCATTATAACTTGACGCTTATACAGCAAACAGCTGCTGAACCACAATCAGTTTAATTCTTTCTTTGCATATTGTACACTGAAACTTGTCCATACACTCCCAGAACCATAGCTACTATCTACTGCACAAAACAGCTGTTCAAATGAATAGATGCTACAGAGACAGAACTCACTCGTTGCATCACACACTGGAAGTAGTACGTCAAATACTGTGACATATTTATACAACAAACAAAACTAAGTAGCACTGTGGCAGGGTTACATTCAGTCAAATTGCTGTCTGTTAGCAGCAAATACTGCTTAAATAAATTAAGACAAACTGTATTTATCAACCTGGCCCATGAAATACACATTGTTGAATGATTATGACTCAAAATAATTTTTACACAAGCAACCACTATGTGTGGTTTGTGGACTTCAAGAAGGCACTCGACTTGATCTCCCATGATAAGCTCTGGGTGACCTCTGCACTTTATTGACT
>Ga0209780_1004513_pt1 | contig 10734 bp, 6 predicted proteins | sample WorMetexBAHAMAS2_FD_187384 | JGI IMG/M metagenome (GOLD analysis project Ga0209780, IMG submission 187384) | Marine gutless worms symbiont microbial communities from Max Planck institute for Marine Microbiology, Germany - Inanidrilus exumae... | ecosystem: Host-associated > Annelida > Digestive...
CATAGAAATTGTACATTACTGTCAAAATATGTCCGGTTTGCAAACGCCAAGCGTATTGTTAAGCAGCCGTTACCAGAAATTTCTGAGCGATGTGTCATGTGATGTGTATAGTTAAATTGTTGTTGTTTCTTTTTTCTTTGCTGCTTATTTTGCTACCTTATGGTGAATAAAGATGAATATATATAAATGGGCATTTTGCACACCTCTAAAATCGGTAATCTACTTCCGGTTTGTCTCAGAAACAACAGGCATCTAGCTGACCACATTTCCGAGCAGTACGCAAAGTTTTATGGAAAATGGTAAAGAATTGCTCACGTAATCATACTATACCGGATAAAATCGATACCGAAACCAAAATTTGCACCTTTCTAAAATTCGAATTCTATTTCCGGTATCGTTGACCACTCAGTGCAAAGTCAACGCTGATTAGTTATATCTCAGTTCGGTTTTTGTGACGATATGTTGGAAAATATGTACATCACAATCTTGAAACTGCCAAAGTCGAATTTTGCACACCTCTAAAATCGGTAATCTACTTCCGGTTTGCCTCAGAAACAACAGGCATCTAGCCGACCACATTTCCGAGCCGTACGCAAAGTTTTGTAGAAAATGGTAAAGAATTGCATACGTAATCGTTCTAGACCGAATGAAATGGATATCGAAGCCGAAATTTGCACCTCTCTAAAATCCGAATTCTATTTCCGGTTTCGTTGACCACCGAGTACAAAGTCAACGCTGATTAGTTATATCTCTGTTCGGGTTTTAGTGACGATCCGTGGGAAAATATGTCGACCACAATCGCGAAACTGCCAAAATTGGATTTTGCACATCTCTAAAATCGGTAATCTACTTCCGGTTTGTCCCAGAAACAATAGCGTTTGAAACAACCACATTTCTGAGCGGCATGCAAAATTTGGTGAAAATCGGTAAAGAATTGCGGACGTAATCGTTCGACAACCGATCGGTGGACAGACACACACACACGGACAGACAGAAACCAAAGTGATTAGATAGTCTGCCAAATGCATTTGACAGACAATAATTTTGGTTATATTTCACCCATATGGCCAGAACCCCCCCGCGGACGGATATGCACCTAATTTGGCACAGCCGTAGGGGTCGCCGACGTAATCACCTGTGACAAATTTTTTGATGATCGGTTTAGGGATGTTGATTCTGTGGGGGGGTCGAAAATTGCGCTTTTCCATTGACAAAGCCAGTGGCCGTTAACACAGGGCTGGCGCTACCGCGCAGCCTGTGATATAAAACGCGCTATATAAATACTCTTCCTTTCCTTTTCTTTCCTTTCTTTTCCTTACTTACTTACACGTTCTACCCAATAGCGGTTGAAACTTTGGCCCACTGAACGAAGACGTGCGTCTTTTGTTGAGTGATCTTGGCAGACGTATATTGGCAGCGTCAGGTGACCTTTGCGAGGTTTCTTTGTTGTTGCAGAGAATTTCTGTTGTTGTGCAGCATTTCAACACTGTATTGCTGCACAGCAGTTTTGTTAAGGACGACCAGCCGGAATAAGTGTCATTTCTCATAATTTTTTTCTAACTTTTTTGACTACCTGTGGCTTTGTGTATGTGGGTTTAAAAAATAACAATAACAATAATAGTTGGAAATGTATAATGCGCACAAGGTCAAGCATGCTTGAATCGGAGGCGTGGACAGTTTCCAGGTGGCCAGGTGGGGTGTGTTAATAATTGGTATTGAGTTGGGATATGAGGTGGAATTTTAGGTGACGCTTAAAACTGTACAGAGATGAACAATTCTTAAGGGAGGTAGGAATGCAATTCCACATAGCAAGAGAACTGTAGCTGAAGGCATGCTGACTGAAATCAGTTGCTATGCATGGTAATTAGAGAAGTTGCTGACTTGAGGAGTGGAGAGCTCGTGATGGCTGGTATACTTGAAAGAGGTTGTAGAGATAAGACGGCTGACAGGTTGCTGTGGTCTTATAGGTAAGTGTAGCAATTTTGAACTGTATTCGATAATTAACTGGAAGCCAGTGGAGATAACTAAGTCACTCACTAGGTGAAAGATGTCATAGAGAAGGCAGGACCACATAAGTAAGGAAATTCTGGACAGACTGTAGTTTGTGCATGTTAGATGTTGAAATTCCGTACATAATGGAATTGATGTAATCCAGCCTGCATCGTACCAAAGATGTACCCCAAGTTGCAGCCGTAGGCTCTTCCTGTGGATTTCCCAGATAAGAGCCGGATACACTTTGCGAAGCCCTTATTTGTAGACGAGGGCTTATTATACATAAGGGCCACATAATTTTTCAGATAAGGTCATTTTACAGATAAGGGCCTCACATACGTGATCTTGTGACCTTAACCTTTGAGCTTTTCACCTTGGACAGTGGTCATACAATGCAGGTCACGTGTTCAACCCCTCCACCACGTTTGAAGATTCTACAACTATCCATTCTTGAGGCAGTCGGCCATAACTGTAGTGATTGCCTTCAGTTTGTTTCATGGTATTTATTGACAGCAGTGTGCATCGTGACTGCAACATCAGCATCAGCTGCTATTGATTGCAGTCGACACTGCTGAACCAAAACCACGACGTTGACAGATGCATTGCACCATTTACCACAACATGGTGTCATCAGCAGAAAACGATTTATTTGTAGGGCAGCAATTTATTTGTCATACTTTAGTATTCAAATGGCATGAATTTTGCTACACATACATGTAGCTAATTGGTAACGGTGTATTTGCTTGTCACTGTTTTAGACTGGTGCTTTACTGTTGGCTCAAATATTTGGTGAAGAACCAGTTTTGAAGTTGAAATGTCATACATATGCCCCTCCAAGACATTCTGCTGACTGTGAAACAGTACGCATAACTAGTTTGTTCTTTCTTGTCATGCGAAACTGTTAACTCTGATACATACACAAAGTGCAAGTTGTAACAGAAGCAGCACTGAGTAGCATAAATGTTGATGTGTTGTCTCAGACTTTGTTACTACTTACTCAGTGAATGGGTTTATAAAGTGACTAGTTTTAAATTCAGTACATTACTTCTGTTAATTTATGGTTTGATATGGAACATTTTCTGAATTGATATTACATAGTTTGCACTAGATTTCTGTTGCACTGTTGATGGTTTGTGCGTAATAAGTTGACTGTGTGTGTCCTGGGGCCCGATTAACAAAAAGTCCAAAGTCAGGTCCTATGTGTGACACGTTCGACACAAGTCCGGCATGAATTTGATTCTAAGTTCGACTTAGAACAACTTTAGGAAGTCGTAAGTTCTGCCTATGTCCAACCTAAGTTAATTTACGAAGCGTGACTTAAGACTTCCTAAATTTGGCGTAAGTATTTATGTTTGCGATGTAAATAAAGCAGATAGTATTGTAAATTTTGTGCTGTAAATACTAGTTAGTTTTATTTATTAAGTTATTTTCGCGTTGTAAATAGTTGTTTTAAGTTATTTGTACTCTTGATGGAGAAAAAACGACAACCAAATTTCACGGCAGATGAGATTGAGGCATTGGTGTGTGGGGTGGAAAAGAACAATAAGATAACTGCACTGCAACATTTAGCGGACTTTTACATTCGATCGCGTTGTGGGGTGTGAAAGATCGGCATGCAACAATGTACAAATACTCTCAACTGCATATCTCGGAAACCGCGTCATCTCAAACACTTGTTCATCGGTCAAGTCTTGCAGTTGAACATAATCGTTACTCATTTTTTGATTCCTAATAACCAAGGGCAGCAAGTGCCATGGTCAGTGATAGCGGTAGATCGCCGGTGTGATATATTTCATTCACCTGATGGCGATACTGGCAATACTGCTAACAAATCAAACTAAACTGACCGTAACCATAACCCTAACCAACACAGTAACCGTAATATTTTTTACGCGCATTTTGTTGACACCCATAAAAAGGTTGTATGGCATTAATGAAAGGAATTTTTATTACCCGTTTGCTGATGTAGCTGTACTCAGCTCAGAGACGCGTTAAACTAGTAGCCGCTACAGGAAGTAGTCTACGCTCGGCTAACAGTAGCTAGCGTAGCATAATTTAACGTGCACGCTAGCCGTAGCCGTAGCAGTACCAGCCAAACGCCACTTAAACGCTATTTGTGAGTGCGATATCACCGTCGGCCGTCGTCAGCATGTCAACCAATTAATCTTAAGTATTAAAAATGCAACAATTATAAACAAATCCCACCATTCACGCATTATCACTCACCTCATTAAGCTCCGCCCACCAACGCGAGACACACGTAGCCAACTTTTTTTTAGCTTGCGACGGCTACGATTGCAATTGTAGCGGCTACGTGTAGCCATCTAACTTAACGTCACGGCTACGATAGACATTTGTAGCGGCTACCAGTTTAACGCGTCTCAGAAAAACACCAGCAACAAGAAGTCGATAGTTTGTACTTTATCATTAAATGAGGTTTTTTGTGGGGTATATAAGAAAAAGGGGCTAGGTCTTTGGGGGCATATCAGAAAGAAAGAAACAATAGAGTACGTGTTGTACCGATCTATATCGCTATCAATTTTTGAACTTCGAATGTTTATGGGTAGATCGCTGATCTACCGATTTTAATTGTTTATTGTTTTCCATTTTCACAGTGTTTACATGTAATTCATCAACAAAAACGACATATGTTTGACTTATGTCACCTTAATTAGTGACTTATGTTTTGTAGAAGTTTGACGTAAGTTTGTTATAACTTTGGCATAAGTTTTTCCTAAAACGTTTTGTTAATTGGACTTTTGTAACAAGTTTTGCGTATGTCGTATGCCTAAGTTCGGCATAAGTTCAACTTAGAACTTTTTGTTAATCGGGCCCCTGGAAGCGTGCAGTTAGTGTCTTGCCACAGTTGCCAGTTGCTGCGTCCTGTTGACTGTGTCAAGTCACAAGTGCCAACTGTAAACAGCTTACAACCACTGTGGTTCGGCACACACTGCCCCAGTTCAGTTATCATTAACCACTGCTGTCATTTTGTTGCAACATCACCGGTTATCTACAAAACATGGCTTAAAATCAATGAACTTTAACGGCATTAACTGTGGTTAAGTCACAGGTTAAAATAAAAATAATCAATGAAACTGGCTTGCATCTGGCTGGCATCTTGCCACAATTGTCACCCCCTAAAATCTCATCCAGTGCCTCCAATTCGGAGGGGGTGGAAACAGCCGTTCTATAATGGCAGCAAGCCACTTAAGTCTAGTTTTGTAAGAGAATCTCGCTGCAAGCTGTTATTATGCCTTTGCCACCTGGCAAAGGGTGATGCATTCAGGTGATGTGATATGTTTTCGGGCTTTCCGCCTGCCACTTTTTTCCATTCGTTAGTTCATCTGTTTGTTCGTTTGTTTGTTAATTTGTCCGGACAGATATTGTTACCGTGATATGTCATGAACGGCTCGAGCAATCTCCTTGAAACTTTCAGGGAATATTCACTAGCTCCTACTAATGACCTGGTTAAATTCTGGAGGTCGAAGTGGCAAATGCATTTATGTCGACGCTGGTGCGTCAAAGTCCGTCTTTTGCTTTATACTTTTTAATATAATATAATAAACTTATTTGTATAGTGCCATAGGGTCGTAACTTCAGAGGCGCATAGACCCATCATCGTTCCTCCGCTCTATTAAATATATTTAAGAAATATTGCTTTGTTTCGAAACTACGGCCAAAATTGTTAAGAAATCGAGAAAAAATCTAGTCAAAATTTGGACGTTTTTGACCCCGTCAAAAATTAGGGGAGGGTTGTGCGAAATTCTCGCTGTGGGATATCGAGTTCGACCTAGGCCCTAACATGTGGTATAACTTTTATGACGCTCTTCTTGGTAGTCTCAGAGATTAGAAGTGCGGTTTTTTAAAGTTTACGCGAAAAAAGGACAGCAGCAAAAACTAAAGCCTCCGACTACTACATACGTCGGGCGGCCTAACTATGAAGCTATCTTGTGCCGTTTTCAAGATATTGTCGCTTATTTTCCAAAAAATTAAAGAGGTCACGTTACAATGACCACGCCCATTTCAGGGACGGTTCGTCATCTGTAGGCTGGGACTTGCTATGTTTAGTCCACATAACAAATTTGAAGTGTCTACAGTTAACTGCAACAAAGAAATGATAGGCAACGCCAGATGTAAAAATTTTCGTTTTGAGCCACTTTTTGGGGGACTTAGGGGTAACGCACAGGGTTTATCTATGGCTCGATGGAAAGCGCATTGTCGACTTCCTATTAGTGATAATTGAAGTCTTTTTGCTAGCTTTCACGGCTGCGGCACTATTAAGTGAAATCTGTGGAAATCAGCGTTTTCTGAATAGTTGAGGAGCCAATTTTCAAAAGAGGCCCAAATAAAGGAGTTGGTGCAACACCCACTACACATTTGGTTTGTCACTTCAGGCTGCTTGGGGATGCCTCTGGAACATTTCTAGCCCTGTTGTAGAGTTGAATTGTGGTAACACTAAAAAATTACAGCCTATTTTCCAGCAGAGGTGTTGCGGTTAGAGACGTAAAATCAAGAATCTATATTTTTCACATTTGTATTATTATATGACCCATGGTGTTTATTAAAAGTTGTTGTGGTGGGTCACTTTGAGCACAAATTATAGGTAGATTTGGTCATTGCCCGCAATCCGGTTTTGGACCATTCGATAGAGGAATGATGTAGCCATAACTTTGCCGCCAATACCTTTGATGATGATAGCTCAGGAACTCTAGTTTTTTGTTGTCAAATATCTTAGCGAAATTCCAATGTGATCACCCATAATGGGGCGCCAAATACAGGTAGAGTAGGTTAAAACTGGCAATTTTCGACCAACATCTCGCTATGTCTCGTAAACGGTGGAAGATAGGGACATACTGGGTAGTTGCTATGGAAGAATAATAGGAACTTATACGTGCTGTGTTGAATGGTGCTTTTCCAATGAGCTTGTGTGACCCCTAAGTACACTTCCGCCTTTCAGTATGATTATTATAAGCACTGGAGATAGAGACTTCAAGTATTGTGTGTAGGTTCACTGTAGTAAGTCCTAGCCAATGGGTGAGAAATATTTGTATGCTGACATCATATGTTAGCCTTGGGGCCACAAATCACCCTGGAAGAGGTGTGGTCAGGGTTATGTTACCCATTGATAAATTTTGGAGCTCTAATCATTTCTTTTGAATGGGTGAAACTAGGCGTTTTAAATTTCGTATGCAGAACTCATACTGATGACTACTAATGCATATATGATAGATTAGCTCCTGAGCACTTGCCCTCAGGATCGTTCGTTCTTTGCGGGCAGGGGTCCAGTCTACTCTGGACCCCAGCGCTGAGACCTCTTGAATCGGTCCAATGCGCCAGCCCAGGGAGAGGAGGGGAGTTGATAGGTGTGTGTGTGGTGTGAATGCTATGTAGGGTGAAGGAGGGAAAGTAGGCTTGAGCAGCCTGTCAGGTATTTCTAAACGCGCCCCCTCTAGGCGTGGCCTACTGTCTAGACGCACCTGGCCCGGACTGGCCGTTGAGCACCGGCCTGATTGTCACTTCTGCAGCGTCAGCCAGGAGACTTAGTCACATTTATCTGCTTTAGCTCTAACGTCAGCGTGGCTGATACATTGACACTGCTAATCAAGGCATCATCAACGGTCACGGTTTATAGAGGACACCGTCGAACCCTCTTACCTGCCCTTGTTAACTCCCTGTTCATCATGTGCATAGGAATTATTAGAAATAATTCTTTGGTAGGAGGACGTGCCCGGGCCGAGTCGAACCCCGGCCACTGCGCGCGTCACGCCCTACTGCACATGGTGGTTGGGTGCGTTAACCATTCGGCCACAAAGGTGGGTCTGCTTTCAGGATCATGTGACGTTTTTAAATTTTAGAAAATAACTGATGATGTTTTGGAAATGTTACAAGACAGACATAGTTGTAATAGAAGATTTTTTTGGAAATTGTATGTTGCCCATCGAATTGCACCAAATAACAGTGACCTTCAGTGACCTTGAAGGGTCACTTGCTATCTGAAGCCTTTATCTCCCATTCCTTAGGAAATATGGCATGTGTTAACTAGTATATGTTTGCACGTGAATCAGACAGCACACTTGTTTTGTAGCTTTAACTGTCTTACCAAAAATGAAGGACTTCCAAAGGTCACGGGCACTGTGCATGTGGTAATATCTCGGAAACTGTGCAAAATATAGATGTTGCTACAGGCCACTAGTAGGAAATGATATATGGTCTATCAAATAGCGGCAATTCGATGACTTTGTGTGACTTTTAAAGTCACTCACGTATTGCAAGCGTTTTGAAATATTATTTTGTATACAGTTGTGAAACAGCTGACATGATTAACTGACATAGCATGTTGCACAGTTTCTCTGTGATAGCTTGTTTTATTGTTACTTATGTTTTGACATGGCAGCATGAAGAACTCAACATTCTTTATTGCAAGTCTTTAGTTACCATTGATGGTTTCTCGTTGTTTCAGTCTTTGAAGGCCTGCAGGAACCAGGTCGCCAGAGGTGAGCTCATGATAAAAATATCTGTTTTTTGTATACCGCTGTTAAGTTCTTCAAGACTGTGTTGTTGGTCCTCTGCTTTTGTCTTGTATACTCTCCATGTCTGTACCATATTTCATGTTTCCCCTTAACTATCACCTTAATGCTGATTATAAAAACAAAACTGTCTTCAGTTTAGCTTTAGTTTAAACGCCACTGCTTTAATACAGCAAATGAACGGTTTGAGCAATCTCGTTGAAACTTGTAGGGAATATTCACTAGCCCTTACTAATGTCCTGGTCAGATTCTGGAGGCGGTCAAAGTTCAAGGTCACAGCAGGCAGTCGAGATCTAATTTTGTGAACACCATATTTCATGAACTACTTGAGCAGTCAGGGAATAATCACTAGCCCCCACTGATGACCTGGATAGATTCTGGAGGTCGAGGTGGTGAAGGCATTCATGTCGACGCTGGGGCATCGAAGTCCGTGTTTTACTTTATATAATTATATTTATTTACGTACAACCTGCTGACATTGTTATACAACATAGTTATTGTCATCAGTGTAATTGTCTGCCAATTCAATGCACAGACTTGAGCTATCTTACTTATGTTAGTCAGCAGCCTGTCATAAATGTAAAAGCTAGCTTCTGTACTTTGAATTTGCTGTTTTAATGCAGTTGCTTTTATGACAAAAAGAAACTGAAGCCAGTTTTGTTTATTTTATAATTTTTGTGGTTTTATTTTCATATTTGATTTTATAAAGTTTGCTGGGGGTTACTTCTTTTTCAGTTCAATCAAAGTATATCAAATTGCCATATGTAATGTCTGAAAACCTCAATAAAATCTCATCAAAATTATTCTCTTCCAATCTAGTTTATAGAAAACCATGCAAGTGGTCGTCACTGTTGTCATTTGAGGATACTTTTCATGCCTCTGCGTGGTTTCAGTGGTCTCTATATTTAATTCCTGATCCATGGCTGCCATTTTGGAAATTTTTACGCATTTTGTGCAAAAATTTCATATGTACGAAGACTCATGAATTCATTTGTAAATATATGCACACTGTATGTGGTTGCATATAGAGATGCACTGATAATTGGCCGATAATCGGTATCGGCCGATTATCGTCCGTTTTGCCGATAGTCGGTGTCGGCCGATTAGTACGTTGTTATCGGCCGATTGTCGTTTGCACAATTGGTAGGATGTTAAACGAAGTTCGAATATTTGAAGCTTCGGTTTTGAACTTGGAACTCGACTTGAATTTCATCAACTCGAAACTGTATTCACGTAACTTGAGCCAGGGCTGTCGTGTAAGCCCTGATCTGAGCGACACCTGGCGCGTCCTGGTGTAGCGCCGCCACTGGTCGGTGGCCTATCGGCAGCATGTCCGGCGGTATCATTTCATCTTTACTCAGCTGCCGATATGTCGATTGCGCCGCTGATTACTCAGTAGGCGTAGCTTCACGAAGCTGCCACGCGGGTTCGCATATCCACGCGGGAGTCAGCATCAAAACGTTTTACGAGAATACAGCAGCTTTACTGAAACAATTATCTCGCGTATGCAGCGTGCAAAGTGTCAACTTTCGCGAGGACATCGCCGCCGCCAAACGGGAATTATGCAGCGCCTCGGGACATTAAAGTCAGATCCGCGCCAGCCGCTTGGGCGCCCAGTCTGCCAGTCCTGGCATGTCGATCAGCGGCGTGCACAGTGGCGGCATTAGTGGTCGTCCATCGGGCGGCGTCTGGAAGGACACGTGCCGTACTGCGTGGCCGACCGAAGGGCACGACGATCCGGGGCCTGCACGGGGTATACTTCTCCCCCGCCACCACCTCGTATCCAAAGTCGTTACAACAAGGTGTCGCCCTAACGGGACGTAACACGACTGGCCCGCTGTGTGCTGCCCCCTGGTGAGTTACGTTGCATATGCTCTTTGTTACAGACGACGCCGACAGAAGACAGACGCCCGCAACCGTTATCAGTCTGGCTTTCCCACACTATGATAGTGTGTGAGAGCCAGACTAGTAACGGTCGCAGACGTGTCTTCTCTCGACGTCGTCTGTAACGTATGTGTAGGTGGCCCAATAACAACGCTGTAAATACAGAGACTGGTGAGTGACGAGTTGGTCAGCTGCGAGGCACACAGAGTGCAGAATGTGCGCCCTCGGGTGGTCCAGTGACACCAACGGAGAGAGGCCAAGAGAATAAATGCCTGCGCTTCGCGGCTACTCAGTTCACACAGTTTGCTGGTCATTCGACCCCCCTCCCACC